>ENA-OSET01000123-OSET01000123.1-sediment-metagenome-genome-assembly--contig:-NODE-123-length-88267-cov-5.903799_pt1 | contig 88267 bp, 89 predicted proteins | sample MGYA00237882_ERZ534229 | MGnify/ENA primary metagenome ERZ534229 (study PRJEB26408, sample SAMN06266212) | sediment metagenome | isolation source: Hudson Canyon methane seep mesocosm | place: USA:Hudson... | reverse complement strand
ATTCCTAGTAGTTCTTAACCCACAGATAGGGTGATGCCTATCAACTAAGGCAGGATTTGATCCTGCCTTTTTCATGTAAACTAATCTGCTGATAACAAAGGTTGAATAATGACACTACTGCAGAAATTAACCAATAATGCAAAAAATGCCTTTCCGAGAATTTTGTTGCCAGAATCCGCCGATGAAAGAATTTTGCTCGCAGCACTCGCAGCTGATCATCAAAAAATTGCACAAATTATCCTCCTTGGCAATAAAGAGCAGCTTGAGCAGCGCTTAAGTGCGCTTAATAACGATTCTATTCACTCAATTGAGTTTATTGACTTAACAGACAAGGGCTTGCTGAGTAGTTATGCTCAATCTTTGTATGAGATTAGAGGCTCTAAGGGCTTAAGCTTAAGCGATGCGGGTGAACTTGTTAAGAAAAACACGGTTTTTGCAATGCTTGCCCTTGGGCGTGGCGAAGCTGACGGTGTTGTCACTGGTGCTATTACCCCAAGTCAACAAGTGCTCAGCAATGCGCTACGAATTATTGGTGTTGCAGGAGGCGCAAAGCTGGTGTCCAGCTTCTTTCTAATGGTGTTTGACGAGAGTCACCAAAAATACGGCAAAGAAATGTTGTTTTCCGATTGCGCCATGAATGTTAGCCCAAGTGCTGAGGAATTGGCTGAAATTGCCGCGAGCACAATACGATCTGCAAATGAACTTTTGGGAATGACACCCAAGGTTGCTATGTTGTCGTTTTCCACCAATCGGGGCGCGCAGTATGAGCAAGTTCAAAAAGTTGAGCTAGCAACAACTATTTGCCGTGAAAGGGCACTGGACGCAGAAATCGTTGGTAACATCCAGTTAGACGCCGCACTCGATAACACCGTGCTCAATCTTAAGTATCCGCAGACGTCATTTGTTGCACCCGCCAACGTGCTAATTTTTCCGACTTTGGATGCCGGTAATATTGGTTATAAGTTGGTACAGCGCTTTTCTGGTGCTGAGGCCATCGGCCCAATTTTGCAAGGCCTTGCAAAGCCGGTAAATGATCTGTCCAGAGGTTGCAGCGTTGATGAGATCGTCAACACTATAGTTATTACTGCAAATCAGTGCCCGTAGATATTTACTACATACTGATGTAGTTCGGTCCACCACCACCTTCAGGCGGTGTCCAGGTAATATTTTGTGCTGGATCTTTGATATCGCAAGTTTTGCAATGAAGGCAGTTCTGAGCGTTAATTTGGAAGCAGTCTTGCCCTTCTTTTTCAACAATTTCATAGACGCCGGCAGGGCAATATCTTTGCGCTGGTTCATCGTATTGACTTAAGTTACGCCCAAGAGGAATGGCAGAATCACTGAGTTTTAAGTGGATCGGCTGATCCTCTTCGTGGTTTGTGCCAGATAAGAATAATGAAGAGGTGATATCAAAAGTAAATTCGTTATCAGGTGCAGGGTAATCCTTAACTTTTGCGTGGCCGCTTGGTTTTAAGGCGTCAGAATCTTTATTCTCGTCTTTAATATTGATTGGCAGTTTGTTGCGGAAAATATTGGACTCAATAAAGTTGTAAGCCGAGCCGATATAAAGGCCAAATTTATGCAGAGCGGAACTAAAGTTTCTTGATTGGTGGAGTTCCTTGTGCAGTGCGCTTGATTTGAAAATATCGTCGAAATCACAGACTTCTTCGTTTAGTACTTTGTTGACGTATTCTGCAGCCAACATACCAGATTGCAGGGCACAATGACTGCCCTTGATTTTTCCTGGGTTAAGCGTGCCAGCGTTACAGCCAACAATCATGCCGCCGTCAAAATCCATTTTTACCAAAGAATGCAAGCCGCCTTTACTAATGGCTCGTGCACCATAAGAAATGCGCCTACCGTTTTCTAGGTATTGCTTAATGACAGGGTGTAACTTGTATTGCTGAAACTCTTTGAATGGATTTTGATATGGGTTGGCGTAGTTCAAGTCGACAATTAAACCAACAGCAATGCGATTTTTGTCAAAGTGATAAAGATAACCACCACCAGAGGCGCCTTCGGTTAAAGGCCAGCCAATTGTGTGTAGAACATCACCTTCGGAATGTTTGTCGTTTTCGACTTCCCAGATTTCTTTAAAGCCAATGGCAAAATGTTGCGGTGATTTTCCTGCGTCTAGGTTTAAGTCTTTAATCAGCTGTTTGCCAATATGGCCGCGCGCACCTTCGGCAAAGATTGTTTGCTTCGCCAAAATATTCATACCCGGTGCCCAAGTGCCTTTTTGATTGCCTTGCTTGTCAATACCCATGTCGGCAGTGGCAATACCGCAAACACGACCACTTTCATCGCTCAAGTAATTTTCGGCGGGAAACCCTGGGAAAATATCAACACCAAGATCCATTGCTTTTTCACCCAACCATTGACATAGCTCACCTAAAGAAATGATGTAGTTGCCGTGGTTATGAAGTCCTTTGGGGGTTAACCATGAAGGGACTTTGATTTTTTTACTGCCGCTTCTAAGAAAGTAGACATCGTCACCTTTAACGGCGTTATTAAGAGTTGGACAGTCTTTAGCATCTTCTGGAAAAAGATCGAACAGTGCTTTTGGTTCAAACACAGCACCAGAGATAATGTGTGATCCGATTTCTGAGCCTTTCTCTAATAGACAAACTGAAAGGCTGGGGTTGAGTTGTTTTAACTTACATGCTGAGGCAAGGCCCGCAGGACCGCCACCAACCACAACAACATCGTATTCAATTGATTCTCTTTCCATTAAATCAGCCCCAAAGATTAATTAAAGTTTTGATTGAGACCTTCGCAACAACCATTTTAAAATTATGCTTAGTGAAATAAATAAAATCCCACTGCCAAATAAAATGACTGTTGCGAAGGTCTCTAATTTATGCGTTGTCGATTAGATCCTGAACGGCGCCAAATAAGTCTGTATTCCAAACCAAATCAGCCATTCTCGCCATCGGCGCGTCACCATCATTATTGATAACAACAATAACTTGTGAGTCCTTCATGCCCGCCAAATGTTGAATAGCGCCAGAAATACCAACCGCCATATAAAGCTTAGGTGCAACCACCTTGCCTGTTTGGCCTACCTGGTAATCGTTGGAGATAAACCCGGCATCAACTGCCGCCCTAGAGGCGCCAACTGCAGCATCAAGCTTGTCTGCCAGTTGTTCAATTAGGCCAAAATTCTCTTTTGATCCCAGTCCCCTGCCACCCGAAACAATACGATCAGCAGTGGTTAATTCAGGGCGTTCAGATTGAGATTCTTGTAGTGATATAAACGTTGAATTTGATTCAGGAACATCAACAGACAACTCTTCGATTGCAGCAGAACCACCATCTTCAGCGTGATCGAACGATGTCGCTCTAACCGTTAATAAGATTTTCTCGTCACTGCTTTCAACAGTAGCCATAATGTTGCCTGCGTATAGAGGTCGAGCAAAAGTATTTGGCGATTTCACTTCGCAAACATCAGAGATTGGTTGGACGTCAAGTAGGGCGCCTACCACAGGTACGATATTTTTACTGTATGTGGCAGAACCGGCAACAAGGTATTGGTAATCGCTCATTACGCCGGCAATGATCTTACTGGCAATACCTGCTGAAACATGCTCTAGTGCAGCATCAGCAACCACTTTAACTGTGTTGACACCGCTTATTGCAGCAACAGCTGAAGCGTTTGCAGCGTCATTTGTTAATACAAGTGCGTCAACAGCGCCTGATAATTGAGTGGCCGCTGTAACTGCGGCTCGCGAATTGGCACTGATTTCTGCGCCGTGTAATTCGATTAATACTAAGGCTGACATTACAGCACCCCCATTTGAGTTAATTCTTCAAGCAATTCTTTTGCCGACGAAACTTGTTTTGCCGCTCTGTCTTTCGTGCCAGACTCTACAACACCAATCACTTTTACGCGTGGCGTTACATCAATATCAAGACTTGATAATTCAAGTGTTTCAAGTGGCTTGGATCTTGCCTTCATAATATTCGGCAACGATGCGTATCTTGGTTCATTAAGGCGCAGATCAACGGTAACGATTGCAGGTAGGTGTAGTCTCCTAGTTTCAATACCAGAGTCGATTTCTCGACTCACTTCAACACTTTGAGCGTCATCGCTTAGACTAAATTTAGAAATAAAGGTTCCGAGCGAATAGCCTAATAAGCCTGAGATGATTTGACCCGTCTGGTTGTTGTCATTATCAACGGCTTGTTTACCCATAATCACCAATCCAGCTTCTTCGCGCTTGATGATTGACGCTAGGATCTTTCCAAGGTGAAGTGGCTGCAGATCAAGATCGCCTTCTGTTTTAATAAAGATTGCCCGGTCAACTCCCATCGCTAAAGCCGTTCTTAGGGTGTCTACTGTCTTATCGGTACCAATGCTGACGGCGATTGTTTCGCTAGCTGCACCACTTTCTTTAAGTTTTAAGGCTTCTTCGACAGCAATTTCGCAAAATGGATTCATCGCCATTTTGGCATTGGTTAAATCAACCATTTGAGTTTGTTTGTCAACTCGCGCCTGTGTGTAAGGGTCAAGCACGCGTTTAATTGGAATAATTATTTTCATTTTTAGTAGGGTTACTAGTTATAAAACTCGCGAATAATACCATTCGTCTGCCATTTGAAAAACGATTTTTTCAAAGTTTGTTTATTCAAAAAATCGATAGTTTTTAATGCCTCTATAAAATACTCACAAAAACGCTGTCAACAATGGCTTATTAGTAGTCAAATGGGAAGCGTAGCTTAGCTTCAGCACCTTCTTGTAAAAAGCGGTTTTGCAATGTTATTTCGCCGCCGTGAAGTTGCATAATTTTCCTTACAAATCGCAAGCCTAGGCCATTGCCTCGTTTTCCAGTGTCAGGCCTAGAAACCGAAAAGAAGCGGGTAAAGAGCTTTCTTAAAACGTGATCTGGCATTCCTGGACCTTCGTCCAAAACCATGATGGTGACGGCTGTATTAGTTTCGCTCGCTTTAATAGTAATCGTGCCCCCTTTGGGGCTAAAGTCTATGGCGTTGTTAATAATGTTGCCAATGGCTTGCTCTAAGAGGAGTTTTTCAGCGCTAATTTCGCCGTTATTTTCAATGTCAAACTCGATCTTGAGCTCCTTACTGGCAATGGTTTTAACGCGAATTGGCGCTTTGAGTACATTGTTGACAACCGCTTTAATATTGAGTGTGGTAATGTTTTTTAACGCCTCTCTCCGCTCTATTCGCGACAGCTCCAGCAAGCGAGTGACCAGTTTGTCCATATGTTTATTGGAGTCGAGGATATTTTGAATAAAGTGCGTTCGCTGCTTTTCGTCCATCGGTAGAAGTAGATTTTCTGCAGTTGCCCTAACACCTGTGATTGGTGTACGTAATTCGTGCGCAAGGGTGTCTATGTATTCCTCAACATTGTCTTTGAGTTCCAGCTCACTCCTAAGCTTTTCAATGGCTTCTAACAGTCGAACAAACTCTTCATTGTGTATATTCGGTGCGATTGTATCTTCGCCCATGGAAAGTCGAGAAGTGTATTTCACCAACAGTTTTGCATCACGAGAAACAATGTAACTGGCAACACCGCCAATAATTAATGAAATAAAGAATATATAAAATGCGTACTCATAGATACGAGAGCCGCCTTTGCCAAAATAAATTGGCTTAACAGCAACAAGCGTGCCCATGATATTGCTGTCCTGACCATAGATAGGGCTTGCGACATAAAGGGCTTTTGTGCCAAATAACGGTTTTTCATTATCTGGATCGTAAAGCGTTTTGCGAATACCGTGCTCGCCCTGAAGGGCGCTAGCTACTTCGTTATTATTACTCATGTTTCTACCCACTATCAAGCCCCGGGAGTCGTAAATCACTTTGCCGACGTTGTTTGTGAGATAAATCTCTAAATTATTGAATTGCTTATTCTTGCTATTTTGTTCTGCATCTTGGGGTTTTAAATAGCCCGAAGTAACGTCTTCAAATGCTTGTATATCAATAGTGCCATCACCTTCACTTATATTATGGGAGGCGATTTGACTCAATAAGCTTGAGGCGTCTATCATAATCTCTTCGGCAGACTCCTCGCTGGTGCGATTAGCAATGAGCCAAACAATCGAGCTACTGATTAAGAAATAAAGAATAAAAAGTTTGGAGCCGAGATTAAGCTTTAAGAATTTCATCTAAGTTGTTTTGCGTTTATGTAGTAGATCTTTCTGGGGTTTCGATGAGACTGTAGCCAATACCTCTGTGTGTTTCGATATATTCTTTCTTATCATCGATTTCGTGCAAGCGCTTACGTATTGATTTTATGTGAGTGTTGATGGTTTTAACGTCAGAGCCGTGTGGCCTGTCCCAAATAATACTGAGTAAGTATTCTCGTGAGTGTACACGATTGGGGTGCTTAACTAGATGAGAAAGAATCTTAAACTCTGCGGGTGTCAACACCAGCTCTTGGTCAGCGAACAGCACTTTTTGCATGGCTTCATTAATACTAAACTTGGATTGTTGGGGCTTGGGCTCGGATCTTAAGTGTCTGAGTTGTGCGCGCACGTGTGCTACCACCAACCTGGGGCTTAAGGGCTTAGTAACGTAGCCATTGGCGCCCAATCCTTCCAGACCCAGTACTTGGTCGGCTTCATCATCTCGTGCTGAGATAATCACTACGGGCATTTCAGATTTAGCGCGAACTTTGCGCAAGACATCAAAACCACTGATATCTGGCAGGCCAACATCAAGCAGCATTAAATCAACATTGTTGTTGTCAAGATAGTCAAGAGCGCCATGACCGTTGTCAAACCATTGGCAGCTAAAGGAATCTTTTTCAAGAATAAAGGCGATGCTTTCGGCAATGGTTCTGTCATCTTCAACTATGAGAATGTGTTGCATATGAATAAATATTGTTAGAAAGGCATTATTGTAGTTAAAAAAGTGTCAAACAAAACCATCTTCACTCAATCTTCACCAAAACTTCATTTATAAAACATTTGACATTTATGTTTAGGCCCTAAACTGGGGCCATTGTTTTTAGAAAGTTAGGGCGGAATGCGACAAACTCTCCTTTTATTTACAAACGCTAGTAGTGCGGAAACAAAGCTCAATCCCATGAGTGATGTTATCACAATACCAATGCGAGCTAATGTCCTAGAAACTAAAAACAATACTATTGAAGTGCTGTTTGACAACACCAAGGTGTGCTTACAGGGCTTAAACGAGTATTTTAAAGAACCTCGAAACACTCTTGCCACTCTCTCCTTGTGGCGTTAGAGGTAGCGGCTGAAGCTGGTGGCCCTCCTTCCACCAGCAGAAGCTTATTTATCAAATCTAAAATGACTTCCTAAATGAATACACAGACAAATGAAATGCACTGGTCTAGTGCGAACGTCTCTCCTGTATTGGATCTATCTCTACCTAAGTACAACCAAAATTTCGTTGTTTTAGAGGGAGATAGTGACGATACGCTCGCCTTCGGCCTAGGAAGATCGTCTGCAGGCTACTTGCCTTCAGATTCTGGCACGGTGGTTATTAGCGCCGATGAGAATTTTAATCTTCTACAAAGTTTAATACTTAATGATCAAGTAGTATTGAGCGACCCAATGGGTGGCGAGTTTTGCTACAGCATTACTCACATGGACATTATTGATTTAAAAAATAGTACCATTGATATCTATGAAGATGTCGACGAATTAAAGTTAGTCAGTGCGTGGCCATTTGGCAGTGCCAATGCGCATACAACAATGCGCTACGTTGTCAAAGCAATGAAAATTGACACGCTTATTTTGTCCTAATTCTAAATTACCAAGGAATAAACCCAATGCATAATCAAACAGTAAAAACGAAACCAAAAAACAACAAAGAAAGCACTTTTTGTAAGCATCTCAATGTTGATGAGTCTCAACTTCATAAGGCCTTGGCTTGGTATCACAGTGCTGTGCAGGGTGTCCAGCAATCAAAAACCACTCACTAACTTTTACAATCACTTTTCATTGTCTTTATAGTTCATCTAAAATACTTGTTTGAATAATGTAACAAAATTCAAGCAAGCTATGCAAAAATCTACTCATGGTGGCGTTCGAAGCGGCGCTGGTCGTAAGAAAAACTCCGGCTCATTCAAAGAAAAAACTAAAGTACTACGTGTGCCCTTGAGTCTTGTAGACTCGATCCAACACTCTTTAAAGGTTTATCGCTCTCAGATCAGGTCGAATATTGAACTGCTATTACCGCAGGATAGCCCAAAAAGTGTTGATATACCTATTTTTACATCAAGCGTACAGGCGGGCTTTCCATCGCCTGCAGACGATCACTTGGAAGATAAACTTGATCTTAATAAATATCTAATCCAACATAAAGAGGCTACTTTTTTTGTCCGTGCACAAGGCGACTCCATGCTTGGTGCGGGCATCCATTCGGGTGATATTCTGGTGGTGGATAAGTCGCTACAAGCTGTCAGTGGCAAAATTGTTATTGCGGTTGTTGATGGAGATTTTACGGTCAAAAGGTTGCATAAATACGGTGGTAAAATCACTTTAAAGGCAGAGAATGATGCTTTTGATGATATCAAAATCAGCAGTGATAGTGAGCTCATTATATGGGGCGTGGTAACCTCAGTGATTCATCGTTGTGGCTAGTAAGCTTGCCCTAATTGATTGCAATAATTTTTATGCCTCTTGTGAGCGTGCATTTAACCCCAAATTAGAGGGTACACCAATTGTTGTTTTGTCGAATAATGACGGCTGTGTAATTGCACGCTCTAATGAGGCAAAGGCTCTAGGGGTCCTCATGGGAGAGCCTTATTTCAAAATGCGTGAATTGGCTAAAGCTAACGGCATTGCTATCTACTCTTCTAATTACGCACTATACGGCGATATGTCAAATAGAGTGATGCGAATTATTGGACATTATTCTCCCGAGCAGGAAGTTTATTCGATTGATGAAAGTTTTATCGACTTATCTGGTATGTCGATTGATCTAGTCGAGTACATGGGCAAGCTTAAAAAGCAAGTGCGGCTTTGGACTGGAATTCCAGTTTGTGTTGGTATTGGAAGGACAAAAGTACTGGCAAAATTAGCCAATAGAGTGGCTAAAAAATATAAGAAATTTAACGGTGTTTTTGATATAGATGAACTGTCTAAATCGCGCTGTAATAGTCTATTAAAAATCGTTGATGTAGGCGATATTTGGGGAATTGGAGCTAAATCAAAAGACAAATTAAAGAGACTGGGTGTTAATAATGCTTTAGCGTTTCGTGGGGCGGAAAAATCGCTTATTAAAAGCACCCTAGGTGTGGTCGGTTTGCGCATACAACAGGAGCTTTTGGGGGAATCGTGCATACCGTTGGAGTTACAACGGCCAGCAAAAAAGCAAATTGTATCTTCTCGTTCTTTTGGCAAGCCATTGGTAAGCTTTGATGAAGTAAACCAGGCGTTGACCTGCTTGGCTCGTAAAGCGGTTAATAAGCTTGCTGTTGATAGTTTGGGTTGTTTGTCGATGAATGTTTTTATTGAGACCAGTCCTTTTAGCAAAAAACAAGCCTATGTCAATTTCTCAAAAAGCATACAGTTTGCAAATCCTTTGCATAGTGATAGGGCTATATTGCCTGTAGTAAGTCAGTTGTTGCGGAAAATTTACCAAGATCAGTATCAGTTTTACAAAGGCGGTATTGTGTTGACTCGACTCACTTCCAAGGGGGTGAGTCGCGATTTGTTCGAGGTGGTTGATGGGTTAGCATTAACTGCAGGTAAGGCGAGCCATAAATCCTTATTAGGGCATGTGATTAGCGCCAATGAACTTGGTACGAATCGTTGGCTGTCTAACGCTGAATATCGGTCACCACGCTATACCACCCAATGGCAGGAACTGCTACCTGTCGAATAGTGGTCTGAGTTCACTTTATGAGTAAAGTTAAATACGCTCAACAGTTGAGTAAGATGAAATTAATTGCTTTATGTATACTAAGCCGAAATATCGTGAAGTAAGCGGGGGCGCAATGTCACAAAAATCAGAGTTGATAAAAACCTTATCTATCGTTGACGATGAACTGGTGATTGATTGGCAAGATGGCAGACAAAGCCGCTTGTACAGTCACTGGTTACGAGATCATTGCCAAATGCCAACATCCCGCAATGCCGACAACGGTCAGCGCTTGTTAAGTGTTATTAATATTCCCGAAGACACTTTCATCGAGCAAGCTCAACTTGATGAGACTGGCAATGTTTGTGTTCGTTTTCAGCCAAAAAATCATCTGTCTGTTTTCACTCAGCATTGGCTGAGAGAGAATTGCTACAATCTCAATGAACAGTTCGACGATAGAAGTGCAGCGCACAAACAACTGTGGCAAGCCGACAGTTGGATGGAAGGCTTGCCGCGCATTAATTACGAGCATATGTGTCAAAACAACCAAAGCAAATTAAACGCTCTGCGTTTTGTTCGAGATCTGGGTTTTTGCATTCTTGAAAATGTGCCCCGTGTACAGGGACAAGTTTTGGATGTGATTGGCGAGATTGGCTACACACGCGAAACCAATTACGGCTCCATATTTGAAGTGCGCACCGAGGTCAATCCTAATAATTTAGCCTATACCAATATGGGGCTTGGCTCTCATACCGACAACCCTTATCGTGATCCTGTGCCAACGGTGCAGCTCTTGCATTGCCTTGAAAGCTCAACAGAGGGCGGTGACTCGGTTCTTGTTGATGGCTTTAAAGCGGCGAGTATCCTGCGAGAAGAAAGCCAGGATGACTTTGACACACTAACAAGTACTTGGATTAATTATCGCTTTTCTGATGGCGATGCAGACTTGCGCTCACGTGTGGCGATGATTGAACTGAATGACAAGAACGAAGTGGTTAAGGTGCGATATAACAATCGCTCGATTGACACAATCAAACTACCTGCGGATAAAATTCGCGCTTTTTATAAAGCGTACCGTCATTGGGGTGAGATTATAGAGCGAGTAGATTTGAAAGCAACTTTTAAACTCTCTCCTGGCGATTTAATGCTTTTTGATAACACCCGCGTCATGCACGCGAGAACGGCTTTTTCCAAAAGAGGAAAGCGCCATTTGCAAGGTGCCTATACCGATTTAGATGGCCTGTACAGCATCTTAAATGTATTGGAAAGAGGTGGAGGCAGGGTGGCAGAAGTTACCGCTGAGAATATCGTTGATCACATTGAAGGCGTTTTTAATCGTCGTGGGGCGGAGTCGTATTTGGGTGAACAAGTGACCATGGCGCAGCATATGTTGCAAGTGGCCCAATGCGCCGAGAAAGCTGGCGCCGATGATGCCCAAATTGTTGCCGCTTTATTGCATGATATTGGCCACTATAAAAATGAAATTCCTGAAAGCGCACTGGCCAAAGGTAAGGACAATTATCATGAAGAAGCGGGCGCTAATTTCCTTGAAGATTATTTTCCCCGCGCTGTGGTTGAACCCGTGCGCCAACATGTGGCGGCCAAACGTTATTTGTGTGCCGTTAGAGGCGACTACTTTAAGCGCCTTTCGCCAGCCTCTGTGCACACGCTAAATCTACAAGGCGGACCGATGAGTGCAGAAGAGGTTGCTGAGTTTGAGAAGAATGACTATTTAGATCAGTGCGTGGCTTTGCGCTACTGGGATGAAGAGGGCAAGGATCCCAGTCGGGAGCATCCACCATTTTGTTACTATAGACCCTTGATTGAGTCTTTGGTCGAGCGTTAATTTGAAACTAATTACCGCAATAACTCCATGATTGAAGAATTAAACTTCCCTGCTGGTTGTCACCTTTTTGCGCGTTGGCAAGGGGGCGACCCAGAGGCTGAAAAGCGTTTAAAAGAAATCTTTGACAGCGCTATTGCTGGTGACTACGACGCCGTTTTTGTTAATAACGAACCCAAACAGGGTGTGCAGGCCTCTGCTTCAATAAACTTATTTGTATTAGGCGTGTTGAGCAAGCTTTATGGTCTTAATTCTGCTGAAGCCTATAAGGGTGATGCTAAGCGTTATGTGCGTGTTTCACTGATGATTCGCAAACTACTTGGTCTGCCAAAATTATATATCGAATGGCCGGTTTATGCCTTTACCGCTGAAGCGCTTGGGACGGTAATGATGTATCCTGACGGAGCCCCTCCGGGAACAGACCCCGGACTTCCCTTGATTAATCGTGACAATTGGCAGGATCTTGTTACACCAGATATGGATGGTGAAATACCAAAATTATTTGATGACATACTGGAATGCTATCAAGAGTTAACCGGTTTGGAGCCGGTGTTGCACCTAACAGCCCCTTACAGTTTGGCTGCTGATATTTATGGGCAAGCGGAATTAGTGACCGCTTTGAGTGATGAGCCGGAACACGTTAATGAGCTCTTGGATCATTTGGTTGATGTTGTCCTCAAACCTTGGGCTGATCATTTTTTTGAACAATTTCCCAGTGGCTGGCTGGAACTTTCAGACGCATCGGGCTCGCCGTTTTTTATCGGACCTGAGAAATGCAGAGATATGGCGATACGCTCGATTCATCGATTAAAAGATGAAAATGAGTGGGGCGCTCGAGTTTACGATGCCAATTATCGTGGTGATTATGTGACTCAAGCAGTAAAGGCTGCTCGCTCTTCTAGACGAAGATCTGCCACTCAAAAAGATCATTCTACAGATCTTAGCTTTGCCGAGTTATGCGACATAAAACAAGACGTCTGTACAGATTATGTCATGCGTTTGCACGACGACAGAATGCCGCTTCACCTATACCACGACAAAGCAATCGAGCGAAATGTGCCAATATTTATCGGTATCGGCGCTTCTCAAATTGATCGAAATTCGATCGCCGATCTCGTTTTAGCTAAAGAAGAAATCACAACCCTTTCAGCTGAATACGTTAGCTCAATAAAAACAGTTGCCAATGCGATTGCTGATAATGGTTATGATGTGCGAGTACCACCTTGGCCCGGTGCGATTTATTTTGAAGATGTTAGTACCAACACCAACATGGAAATAATGGAAATCATTATCGGTACTGCACTCAACCAAGGCTCGTTCAAAGGCGAATAAAATGACGACAGAAAGGAAATCATTTGACTGTATGAATCCTGTGGTCGCGGCAAATCTTCCTCAAATTCAAATCCCGCTTGTGACTGCTGACGTAGAGTCGTTACAGGGTTTTGGTGAATTGGTGAGCGATTATAAAAATCATCAAGTTGAGATTGTCACTTGGCCCACTCAGGGTTTGCGTAGTATTGATGTTGGCACGGGCGATGAGGGTGCCCTTGCATGACTGAGTGTGTTGGGAGCTCTTGGCAGGTTTATTTATTAAAGTGTTGTGATGACAGCTTGTATTGTGGCATTAGTAATGACCTAGAAAAACGTTTAAAACAGCATTGTGGTGAGATTAAAGGCGGCGCCAAATACACCTTGTCACGCAAGCCTTGCATCTTGGTGTATCAGGAGCGGGCAGAAAATCGCAGTGAGGCACTTAAAAGAGAGGCTGAGATTAAAAAAATGGCAAGGCCGAACAAGCTTGCGCTAATTAATTCTAAGGGTTGTTTGTAGATTTTTGTAGCTTGCTTAAATCGCTTAACACCATTTGAGCATGAGTATCGGGGTCCACAGAGAGGTAAATTTTTGCGATATTTCCAGTAGGGTCAACGATAAACGTGTTTCGTTTGGAGAGTTTAAAAACATAGAAATTGCGTAAAGATTCATAAGCCTTGGAAACATCTCCTGATTCGTCAGAAAGCAGTGAGAAAGGCAAATTAAATTTGTCAGAAAAATCTTTGTGCGATTCGATACTATCCATACTGATGCCGAAGACAATAGCTTTAGAGTTGATAATGTGTTCTACAGCATCTCTAAAATCACAGGCTTGAGTCGTACATCCTGGCGAGTCATCTTTCGGGTAGAAGTATAGGACCACCCATTGACCTTGATAATCACTCAAAGAGTGCTTGATGTTGTCTTGGTCATTGAGGGTGAAATTCGGTGCTTTTTCGCCAACTTTTATCTCGGCAAATGCGCTTGAAAAAAGTCCCAAGAGGCAGGCCATAATGATTATTTTGATTGATATTTTTCGGTGTATGATTCTCATAAAACAACACTTTATCATAATTCTGAAAATTCGTTAGAATAATAGTATAAAATCCGCGTTTTGAAAATTTCTGAAGCGCATAAAAAGTACTATTTTCAAGGCTTTATATGCGATTATTTAACTTAACTAAGCGGTAAAAATATTCATTATGTTGAAAAAAGTTCTTCTAACAACTTGGCCTTTGTTTCTAGGGGTTTTGTTTATCAGTTTGGGTAACGGTCTTCAAGGCACTTTAAGTAGCTGGCGAGCTGAAGCTGAAGGCTTCTCTATTATTACCATTGGTTGGGTAATGTCGGGCTATTTTGTTGGCTCTCTGACCAGCGCAATCTTGTCGCCAAAACAAATAAGAAAGACTGGCCACATTCGTACTTATGCGGCTTTTGCCTCATTGGCTTCGACAGCTATTTTGATACAAATTCTATTTATCGACGAATTCGTTTGGTTCGTCTCTAGACTGTTGTCTGGATTTTGCATTGCCGGCATTATGATTATTGTTGAAGGTTGGCTTAATTCAATATCTAACAATAAGAATCGAGGGCAAATTTTCTCCATCCACATGGTTGTGGTCTGGGGTGGTTTGGCCTTGGGTCAGGGTTTATTTGTTGTTGACGACCCAGCAGGTGTTAATTTGTTCTTATTGGCATCTATATTACTTTCAGTTTCTTTGATTCCTGTTCTGTTAACCAAGATTGAGTCACCAATAATTGAAGACCAAGAATCGCTTGGCTTGCGCGCCTTATGGAAGGCATCTCCTTCAGGTGTGGCAACATTAGGTATTTCGGCGCTCGCCTCTGCAGCATTTTTTGGATTGGGCACCATTTATGCGATTAAAGTGGGTTTGACCATTCCAGAAACAGCACTCTTTATGACGCTTTTTGTCGGTTTTGGCGCGGTCTTTCAGTGGCCACTCGGCTGGCTGTCGGATCAGATTGACCGAAGAAAGGTTATTTTGTTGTGTTGTGCCAGTGTTATTACAATTTGTACTGTATTGCACTTGTTCGAATTTTCAACACCGGTGTTTTTAATACTAAGTGGTTTAATAGGCGGCAGTACTTTGCCCCTGTATGCTTTAGGTGTTGCACAAGCTAATGACCGCCTGGAGCCCAAACAAATGATTGGTGCCAGTGGTACAATTGTATTGGTGTACGGTGTAGTTGCCGCACTTGGGCCGTTTACGATGAGTTATTTTCTTGATGTGTTTGACGAAACAGGCTTTTTGCTTTATTTGGGTTTAGTGCATTTTGCAATCGCACTTGTTGTTGTCTTTATGATGTTTATTCACCAAGACGTTGAAGAGTCTGATCAGTCTCAATTCCAGGTTATGGCTCACAGACCAACGGCTGTTGCCATGGAGGTTATTGCCGAAGAGGCAATAGAGTCTGCTGAATCGGAAGAAGAAGTTAGCGTTTAATTTACCAACTAAACGCTGGCCGGGTTATCGATATCATGACCAAGGTCTTTAAGATCTTGGTAGCGATCGCCGATGCGATGATGTGGTCTGCCACCGATAGAGGCCCCTAGCGCAATGACAATTTCATCGTCTGCTGGCGCATCCGGGATGGCCAGTTGAATGGTTAAATAATGCGAGCGACGACCAGCGTCATTTTTGTCCATTAATGGAATGAGAATCGGCGCATTGGCGCCGGCGCGTGTATTGCAAAATGATAGGTAGGATTTTGCACCAACCGCTTCACGATAAAAGTTACCAAAGCGCAGGGTGTGGATAAGCGCTGAAGCGTGCTCAATCTCCCCTCGCAAACCAACAACAGCTGATTTGCCGTAGCCTTCGATTACCTCACCTGAACCAGCCTCACTTATTACCATGTCGCTTAGCATTTTCCCTAAGCCTGGAGCTACATCATGAATACCAGGTTTTAAATCCTCTACAAAGACATCGTTTCCGTCTTTTGCAAGCCAGGGATTTTTAACAACAGCAATAGCTGCAATCAGTTTTAAAGGTGTGGCTGCAGCCTTACCGCCTTCAATAAAAGTTTCTTCGACGTGCAGTAAGGTTTTGCGTAGTTCTGCTGGCATAAGGTTCTCGAGTTATAGTTATTTAATGAATTATATCACTGCTAAATTAAGGCAAAGCTATTCTATATTAAGCAGTTCAAATTCAGATTAAATTACTCAATAACAGTTATTGATTATTCGATTAGACAAGGGGTTTTAGTATGCATAAAATGCGACTTTTTTGCTGATTACGAAAGGTCTGATAAATGTTTCGAGTTAACAACAATCAATTAATAACTCTCATCAATGGCGAGGAAACCATCCTGCCCGCACTTTGGTTAATGGAGCGCTGCCGTCACGAATCAATTTTTGATCAACGCTCGAGTCAGCGTTTGTTTAACCCTCATCAGCTGAGTGATGACCTGTCTTTAATTGACGTTAAGATTAACGACAACCAAACTGTGAGCTTAACGTTTAATGATAATCACAGTGAAACGCTTGATTTAGGCCACTTACGAGCCGAATTGTTCGCCAAAGACTGCATTCCTGAGCCTATTCAGTGGGATGCGTCAGACGATAAAATCTACTTTTCATGGAGCCAGGTCGTCAGTGATGAGGCATGCTTGCATTCGCTGGTACATCAGTACTTAACACACGGCTATGTACTGCTAACGGATGTGCCTGCCGAAAAGGATGCAATAATCGAAGTTGCATCAAAATTTGGCCATATTAGAACGACTAATTTTGGCCAATATTTTGAAGTTTACTCCAAGAAAGATGCTAATGATTTGGCCTATTCTTCAGCACCTCTTGACCCGCATACGGACAACCCTTATCGTCAACCTGTGCCAGGAATTCAATTACTACACAGCCTGATTAACGATGCGGGCGAGGGCGGTCGTTCGACATTGGTCGATGGTTTTGCTGTTTGTGAGAAGTTACGAAAAGAGTCGGAAGAGTATTTTCAGTTGCTAAGCACTGTGCCGACGTATTTTGAATTCATTGATCACAACGCCATTATTAAGAAAGAGCGTACGTTGATTAGTCTGGACAGTCACGGTCAGACTAGTGAAATTCATTACTCGCCCCGACTGGACTACATTCCTTTAATGAGTGAAGAAAAAACGAAGAAATACCATAAGGCGCGCAAACGTTTGGGTGAGTTATTGTCCGACCCTGAGTTTGCTATAAGTTTTCGTTTGCAATCCGGTGAATTGATGATGTTTGACAACAACAGGGTGCTGCATGGTAGAACCGGTTTCTGCACAAGTGAAGGTGAGCGCCATTTACAGGGTTGTTATATTGACGCTGATGGGCCTAGAATTCTTTACCGATTACTAGAAAAGCAACTATCCACACATCTGGTCAATTAAGTTAAAAAAGTCTCAAAAAAGGGACTGTAGAGCTCGGGCCGTTATTTAGTCGCTGCAATAACAGAGATTTCCACTAAAAGTGTTTCTCTTGCCATTGAGGCGCTAATGCAGGCTCTTGCAGGAGCATAACCTTCAGGCACCCACGCCTCCCAAACGCTATTCATAGCGCCAAAATCAGACATTGATTTAAGGTAGATGGTTGCTGAAAGAATGTGCTCTTTAGAGCTTTTATAGCTGTTTAACAAAGACTCCACCTTGTCCAGCATCGTCTGTGTTTGTATGCTAATATTCGCCGTTGCGTCGGCAGCAACTTGACCGCATAGATACAAGGTGTTGTTGTGTATAACGGCGCGACTCATGCGGTCATTTGTTTCGAATCTTGATATTTTCATTTTGAATTATTTAATGTAGTTTTTATAAACGCGCCTGGTGATTTTGGTGAGGATTTCGTAGGAAATCGTGTTTGAGTACTCCGCAACTTCGTTAATACCGATGTTCTCACCAAACATTTCTACACGATCACCAATTTTAGGATTGGGCACATCAGTAAGATCGACGGTTGTCATATCCATTGACACTCTGCCAACTATTCTTGATCTTGTGTTGTTGATAAAGATTGGCGTGCCGTCTTTTGCGTGTCTTGAGTAGCCATCAGCATAGCCAACGGCAACCACCCCAATTTTCATGTCTTTTTTGCAAGTAAAGCGTGACCCATAGCCGATTCCTTGGCCCTTTTTAAAGTTTTTAATTGAAATTAAAACAGACGACAGTGTCATCACTGGTGCTAAATTTTTTTGGTATCTTGCCTCAGTAAAGGGGGATGAGCCGTAAAGCATGATGCCGGGGCGGTTGTACTGCTTGTGAGAATTGCGCCAAGCGACAATTCCAGCTGAGTTGGCAATCGAAGAGGGGTGGCCGGTTTCTTTGGCAATTCGGTTAAAGTTGTCTATTTGGTTTTGAGTGGCGATATCATAAGGCTCATCTGCCTTAGAAAAGTGTGTCATTAATACGATTTCGGCAACATTATTACTTGCCTCGAGTGCTTTTAGAGCTTGTTTAAACTCGTCCCTATGAAAGCCTAGGCGACTCATGCCTGAATCGTACTTAACAAATACTTTGGTTGGACTTTTGAGTTTTGCCTCTAAAATCCATTTCAGCTGAGACTTGTTGCCAATGACGGGTAACAGTTTGTATTTTTCAAGCAGCTCAAGCTCTGATTTCTCAAACATGCCTTCTAGCAATAGAATCGGTTTTTTCTCGAGTCCGACCTCTCTAATTTCTATAGCCTCTTCGGTGCAGGCAACGCCAAAAGCGTCAACAGTGTCTTCAAGGTGCGTCGTAACCTCAACCGCACCATGGCCGTAAGCATCAGCTTTAACAATTGCAATTGCTTGAGAGTTGGGTGCTAGCGATTTTGCATACAAATAATTGCGCTTAATCGCCTCTAGGTTAATACTTGCGATACAGGCTCTAGCCATGATTTAGGCCACCTTGTTGGCAAATGGATACCGACTCATTTCTAGCCCATCCAGTGATATTGCCGTCTCATTGCCGGAGACAATATCGGCAATTAATTTTCCAGAGCCAGTAGACATTGTCCAACCCAGTGTTCCGTGGCCGGTGTTTATAAATAGGTTTTTAAAGGGTGTTTTGCCAATGACGGGCGTGCCGTCGGGCGTCATTGGTCTAAGTCCAGTCCAGAATTGATCGTCGCTCATATCAGCAGCGTGAGGAAATAGGCTCTCAACAGAGTGCCTTACCGTGGCCCGGGACCTTTCTCTTAAAGATAAGTTATAACCTGTTAATTCAGCAGTGCCCGCCGCTCGGATATTATTCCCAAGACGCGTAATGGCGACTTTATAGGTTTCATCCATAATGGTTGATTGAGGGGCGTCATCGTCGTTGAGCACAGGAACGGTGATTGAGTAACCCTTTACTGGGTAAACAGGAATATCAATACCAACAGGTCGTAGTAATTGCGCAGAATAGCTTCCCATGGCAACAACAAAATTATCGGCAGTCATTTCACCTTTGTTAGTTTTCACAGAACTAATTTTCCCATTATTAACAAGAAGCGATTCAACGGCGACATTAAACTCAAAGTTAACGCCCAACTCAAGGCATTTTTGCTGCAACTCATTAGTAAACTTAAAGCAGTTACCGGTCGCATCACCTTCAAATTGCAGGCCGCCTGCAATATTATTCTTTACATGCTTTAGTCCTGGCTCAGCTGTAAGACAGCCCTCAACATCTAAAACCTTGTATTCGGTACCAAATTGCTCCAATACGGCGATATCTTTTTTTGTCTCTTCTACCTGCTTATTTGTTCTAAGGATTTGCAAAAAGCCTTTCTTTTTTTGTTCGTATTCAATCTGGGTGTCTTGTTCAATTTCACTCAAGCAGTCTTTGGCGTAGTTGGAGATTCTTAGCATGCGGCCTTTGTTGATATTGTAACTTTTGTGATTGCAATTTTTCAGCATTCTGTAGGCAAATTTAAGCGTCTCAGTACTCGTCTTTGGGTTTATGACCAGTGGGGAGTGTTTACTCAATAGCCACTTGATCGCTTTTAATGGGATACCTGGCGCGGCCCAAGGCGATGAATACGCATAAGAAACCTGCCCTGCGTTGGCATGGCTTGTCTCAAGTGCAACGCCAGTTTGGCGTTCGACAACGGTGACATTGTGACCTTGTTTTGCTAAAAAATACGCTGAAGTGGTGCCAATAACGCCCCCACCTAGTACCAATACCTTCATTAATAGTGAGTGTAGTAATAAAAAAAGTCGAATTTTACCATTCAGGTAAATAACATAATTTTACAAATATAGAGCCAATGCAGAAAATTATCTCTACCAAAAAGATTATTGATAGAATAAGTTAGCGACTACTCAATTTTATCGATGTTTTAAGGCGTTATCCCTTCTTTGTATTATGAAAACGATTGTTATGGATTGATAAGTTTGGTTGGCTTAAAGTGCATAATAGGATAAAATATTTCACTTTCGTCTTTCACTTATATAGGAGAAGAGTATGTTTGACAAATCTCAAACTTTGTCTGTTGTCGATGTTGATATCGCTAACGCAGTAAATGCAGAGGTGGCCCGTCAAGAGGCTCACATTGAGCTAATTGCTTCTGAAAATTACACATCACCAGCGGTCATGGAGGCTCAAGGCTCTCAGTTGACTAACAAATATGCCGAAGGCTATCCTTACAAGCGCTACTATGGTGGTTGCGAGCATGTAGACGTTGTTGAGCAATTAGCAATTGATCGTGCAAAGGAATTGTTTGGCGCAGATTATGCCAACGTTCAGCCGCATTCCGGCTCTCAAGCAAACGCTGCGGTTTTCCAGGCGCTTCTCGTTCCAGGTGACACAATTCTTGGTATGAGCCTTGCTCACGGTGGTCACTTGACACACGGTGCCAAGCCTTCATTTTCTGGTAAAAACTTTAATGCAATTCAATATGGTTTAAAAGCTGAAACAGGCGAAATCGACTACGATGAAGTTGAGCGCTTGGCTAATGAGCACAAGCCAAAAATGATTATTGCTGGTTTTTCTGCATACTCACGCATAATTGACTGGGATCGCTTTAGAGAGATTGCCGATCAAGTTGGTGCTTATTTATTCGTTGACATGGCTCACGTTGCAGGCTTAATTGCAACAGGGCTATACCCATCACCGATGGCTGTTGCTGACGTTGTTACAACAACAACACATAAAACATTGAGAGGTCCAAGAGGCGGTTTGATTCTTGCTAGAGCCAATGAAGAAATTGAAAAGAAGCTAAACGCAGCTATCTTTCCAGGCATTCAAGGTGGCCCATTAATGCACGTTATTGCTGCTAAAGCGGTTGCTTTCAAAGAGGCGCTGGGCGGAGACTTTAAGGCTTACCAAACGCAAGTGGTTATCAACGCACAAGCAATGGCAGAGACATTCATTGCCCGCGGTTACGACGTTGTTTCTGGTGGTACCGACGACCACTTATTCTTAGTAAGCTTCATTTCACAAGGTCTAACGGGTAAAGCGGTTGATGCGGCACTTGATTCTGCGCACATTACCGTTAATAAGAACGCTGTACCTAATGATCCACAATCACCTTTCGTGACGAGTGGTATCCGTGTGGGTACGCCAGCGGCCACAACAAGGGGCTTCGACGAGGCTGATTGTCGTGATCTAGCAACGTGGATTTGTGACATTTGTGATGACATTGAAAACCCTGCGGTTATTGATGACGTTAGAGCTAAAGTTGAAGCACTTTGTGCAAGACACCCAGTTTACAAATAAACAAAACTTCTAAAAATGCGCTGTCCATTTTGTCAATCTGATGATACAAAAGTTCTGGACACGCGACTTCTTGACGACGGCTCCCAAGTGCGTCGTCGTCGAGAATGTCTCTCCTGTGGCGAGAGGCATTCCACTAGAGAAACCGTTGATTTAAACCTCCCTCGCTTGATTAAAAGCGACGATTCCAGACAATCTTTCAGTGAAGAAAAATTACGCGCTGGCTTGCTTAAAGCGTTAGAAAAAAGACCTGTCGAAACTTCAAAAATAGAAACAGCTATTCAGAAAATTGAGCGCCGCTTGATGGCGCAAAATGATCGCGAAGTGCCCTCATCACTGGTGGGTGAATGGGTGATGAAGGAGCTTCAAGCTCTTGATGAGGTTGCCTACATTCGCTTTGCTTCTGTTTATCGTCAATTTCAAGATATTGAAGCCTTTAAAAGTGAAATAGATAAATTAATGAAGAAGTAGTAGTAATTTTAAAAATACAGCTCTTAAGTTTGGTGGCGCGTTAAGTTGAATCCTTGTCTTTTATAGGGCGATGCACTTATAATATCAATTATGATGTCTGTCTCTAAAAGGCTTTTTCTACTCATTTTTACGTTGCTACTGTCAAGCTGTGCAACTTTTCAAGAAAAGCCACTGCAGACGTTCGAAACATTACCCACTATTACGGCAAATCATGCCGATTTTAAAATTTTTGTTATACGTCAGCCCATCGAGGTCGTCACGGCAATGGTGGTGCAAACTGCCAAAGAGGAGGGTTTTGATGAGATCATTGTTTTTGATGGCACCATTACCGTTAAAGGTAGACGCGTTATTATTGATGAGAATGGCCTAATCAACTATGCTGGAAAAACGGCTGGTGTTGCCACTGTGGGAATGGCGGCTTGGATAGGCCTCCTTGGCTTTGGGTTTAGCGGGGGTTCGTTGGCCGCTCTGCCTTCAATAGCGGCCCATATTGCGCCAGCAGTACTACTCGGAGGTGGTCTTTATGGTGCGAGTGATAATAAAACAATGACCTCTGTTAACGGTGTTGCAAAATTAAGCAGTATTGATTCAGGTACCGCTACTGAGATAAAACTCAACTTTGTTAAGTTGCTTTATGACAAAAAATTCTCACTCAACCCTTTTGCCAGCGATGAATTTTTTGTGAATGGCGTTGAAATTGTTGATGATCCAAAAATATACAGTTTCGCTTTTAAGAGATTTCAGGGTATAAAGGCAGACTTTCCCGACAAACAGTAAGCAAACAATTATGGCAAAAATAAAAGTAGAATTTGTTTGCTCCAACTGCGGTGCAACGCATTATCAATGGGCAGGGCAGTGCTTAGAGTGTAAAGAGTGGAACGCCTTGGAGGAGGTGCTTGTGGTGCCATCCAAGGTCAGCCAATCCGAGTGCTTAAAAGACCTTCCCTCTTCAACAGTGCAATCTCTTAATGAGGTTAAAACACAGACAAGCGTCAGACTCTCAACGGGTCTCAGCGAGCTCGACCGCACTTTGGGCGGCGGCTTGGTTGAGGGCTCGGTAGTGCTTATTGGTGGCGATCCTGGCATTGGCAAGTCAACATTGATTCTTCAGGCTTTAGCTTCAATCAACTTAAGTGAAAATACACTGTATGTTAGTGGTGAAGAATCGGCACAGCAGATTAGCGATCGAGCCACCCGATTAGGTATTGATGCGGACGTACAATTGCTAAGTGAAACCTATCTTGAAAAAATACTAAAAACAGCAAAAAACCTGAACCCAAAGGTCATTGTTATAGATTCCATTCAAACCTTGGTGAGCGACACCTCAACCTCTGCACCTGGCTCTGTTACCCAGGTAAGAGATTGTGCGGCGCAATTAACCCAATACGCAAAACAAACAAACACCATCATGTTGATGATTGGCCATGTCACCAAGGGTGGCGCCCTAGCGGGGCCAAGAATTTTGGAACACATGGTTGATAGCGTACTTTACTTTGAAGGGGATGCCGGTGGTCGTTACCGCATCATCCGAGCGGTTAAAAATCGTTTTGGTGCGGTTAATGAAATCAGTGTGTTTGCTATGAGCGAGAAGGGTCTACAACAAATTACCAATCCTTCGGCAATTTTTCTTTCCAACGAAAACTTATCTGCACCTGGCTCTATGGTGACGGTAACTCGAGAAGCAACCCGCCCTTTGTTGATTGAAGTACAAGCGTTAGTGGATCAGGCAAATGGTGCGCCAAAGAGAATATGTGTGGGTATGGATCAAAACCGCCTTGCATTGCAGCTAGCCATTCTTCACAAACACGGCGGCATCGTAACATTTGATCAGGATGTTTTTATCAACGTCGTTGGCGGAATTAAAGTCAGCGAAACAGCCTCTGATCTAGTGGTGATGTTGGCCATTGTTTCAAGCCTTCGTGACAGAGTAATTCCGAAGGATTGGATCGCATTTGGCGAAGTTGGACTGGCTGGCGAAGTTAGGCCAGTATACAACGCTCAAGAAAGACTTGCAGAGGCGCAAAAACAAGGTTTTAAGTTGGCCATCGTGCCAAAGGCCAATGCGCCAAAAAAATCCCCGAAAGGCATGAAAGTAATTGCAGTTGAGCGTTTGTCTGAGGCGCTAGACCACCTAAATGAGAATATCTAAGTAAGCATTCATTCATGGTCAATTTTGAGCCTATTTTTTGTTGGGTGTGTTAACATTTGTGCCTATTGGGATTCAATTGGAACACTAAACCATATGACTATGCTTGATACTTTGTTGATGGTGCTGATCAGCATTATTCTAATTGTTGGTGTCTACCAATTCTATTTTTTCCCACAAAACCACCCCTTTAAAGAGCCGAGAGAGTTGAGTACTAGGGTTGACGATAAAATACCCTTTATCCCTAGTTGGGCTTGGTTATACAGTGGCCTTTACTATCCGATGGTTATCGGTTTGGTTTTTTCGATCAACAGTTTTCAGCAGTTCGCCTATATCGCCGCTAATTTTTTATTGCTAGCCTTTATCCAAATATTATTCTTTACTTTTTATCCGATTGTAACTCCAGCTCGCTGGCGCGATTTTAGTGAGAATTCGGGCAAATCTCAAAAATTTCTAAAATACGTGCAGAGTTTCGATGCGGCAACCAATTGCTTTCCCTCTATGCACGTGAGCGTTGCGATGATGACTTCTTTGCATATGATCAACAATGGCGCAGCTTCGCACCCAGCGATTGTGGTGGCTATTTGGTCATTCCCAGTTTTTATTACAATTAGCTGTTTGTTGACGAAGCAACACTATATTGTTGATACAATTTTTGGGGCATTATTGGGTGCTTTTGTTTTTTGGATTTACGTTTTTTAAACGTTAGTAGTCAACGCCTTTTTGCGCTTTGATATTAGCTCTAAAAGCGTGCTTAATGTCTTGAATTTCACTGACCGTGTCAGAGATGTCAATTAAGCCCTTGCTTGCCGCTCGGCCGGTAATAACAACATGCTGGCTCTCGGGGCGATTATTGATTATTTCAAGAATGTCTGATTCATCAAGATAGTTGTAATTGAGCATATAAGTAAGCTCATCAATCACCACCAAGTCAATAGCTGGATCTTGCAGAAATAGTTTGGCTTTGCTCCATGTTTCAACTGCTTTTTGAATATCCAGCTCTTTGTCTTGCGTATCCCAAGTAAATCCGCTTTCCATTAGAGCTGTAGTAACGTTTGAGTGGTTATTAAGAAACAAGTCTTCACCAGTGTCTTGAGCGCCTTTGAGAAAGCGCACCAAGCCCACTTTTAAGCCATAACCTAGAGCGCGACAGATCATCCCCATAGCGGATGAAGATTTGCCCTTGCCATTGCCTGTTAATAAAACAATAATGCCTTTATCAATATTGGCAGCCTCTATCCTAGAGTCGATATAGGCTTTTTTCTTTTGCATGCGTTTTTTGTATGAATTGTCCATATTTTAACTCTCTATTATTTGTTACTATTCTAGTGCATAAATCTGAGCTGTGGTATTAATAAATGTGGTGCACTAATCAAGTTAAATTGATAGTCTGAGGTAAAATGCTAAGGAACTTCCACCCCTTAATTTACTTTTATGGAACAGGTTTTTAACTTTAGTGCTGGCCCTTCAACATTGCCCAGTCCGGTAATTAATAAAATTCAGTATGATTTGCTTGAATTTGGCAACGCAAAAGCCTCTGCGATTGAAATCTCTCACAGAGGGGTGGACTTTATGGCGTTGGCGAAAAAAGCTGAGAAAGACCTTAGAGACTTGATGGCGATTCCTAATAATTACAAAGTTTTGTTTTTGCAGGGTGGCGCTTCTCAGCAGTTCTCAATGGTACCGATTAACTTGTTGCAAGGCAAGAAAATAGCCAATTACACCCATACTGGGCATTGGTCTGACAAGGCTATCAAAGAGGGTGCTCGTTATTGTGATGTAAATATTTGCACCAACAGCAGTGACAACGGATTTACCGATATACAGAGTTTTTCTGATTGGCGCATTGATGAAAATGCGGCTTATTTGCACTATACGCCTAACGAGACTATTGCTGGCCTTGAGTTTGATTATGTCCCTGAAGTGGGTATGCCGATAGTTGCTGATATGTCGTCTTCGATTCTTTCTCGACCTATTGATGTTTCTAAATTTGGAGTGATTTACGCAGGCGCGCAAAAGAACATCGGTGCCGCAGGTTTGACAGTGGTCATTGTTAGGGAGGATTTAATTGGCGATGCAATGGATAATCAGCCTGTTATGTTCGACTATGCATCGCAAGCCAATAACGACTCGATGTACAATACGCCTTGTACCTTTGCTTGGTACGCAGCGGCGCTGGTCTTTGAGTGGTTAAAGGAGTTGGGTGGTATTGAAGCGATTGCTAAGCAAAATGAAAAAAAATCCAAATTTTTGTATCAGGCCATTGATCGGTCTGATTTTTATTCAAATAATATCAACCCGCGTTACCGCTCTTGGATGAATGTGCCGTTCTTCCTTGCTGACGCTAAACTTGACGCTCAGTTTGTTAAATCAGCATTTGACGCCGGCTTATTGGCATTAAAAGGTCATAAAGCGGTTGGCGGTATGCGTGCTAGCATCTATAATGCAATGGAGCTTGATGGCGTTGAAGCGTTAGTTGGCTTTATGAGGGAGTTTGAAAGAACACAGACTTAAAGAAGACACATAAGGCGCTCAAATCTAATAAAATTTATAACCAGTATGAAAGAACAAGCTCTAAAAGTTTTAAGAATGGAAATTGATGCCCTGGATGAGAAAATTCAGGCACTCATTGCAACGCGTGCAGAATTGGCGGCTGAAGTTGCCAAGGTTAAAAAAGAAACCAATACACAGAGTGTGTTTTATCGCCCAGAGAGGGAGGCGCAAGTTTTGTCTCGGGTTATTGAGCGAAACAAAAGCTTATTAAAAGATAAGGATGTGGGGCATATCTTCCGTGAAATTATGTCTGCTTGCCTTGCACTTGAGCAGCCGCTGAAGATTGCGTTCTTAGGGCCCGAGGGTACTTTTACCCAAGAGGCGGCGTTGAAGCATTTTGGTCACGCTGTTTCCACGCTTGATTGTGGCAATATCGATGAAATTTTCCATCAGGTGGAAACGGACAACGCGCACTATGGGGTTGTGCCAATTGAAAATTCATCGAATGGTGTGATTGGCGCTACATTGGACTTGCTCTACACTCATGATTTGCATATTTGCGGTGAAGTAGAAATTGCGATTTCTCATCAACTTATGATGCAGGATCAGGCGCAAGAAATTAAAATAATTTACGCCCATCAACAGGCTCTGGATCAATGTCGCCGCTGGTTAGCGAATCATCACCCCAAGGCTGAATGTCGTGCTGTAGCATCAAATGCATTGGCGGCGCGAATGGTTAAGGATGAGCCTAATGCCGCAGCGATTGCCTCCGAAGCAGCACTTGGCCTATACAGCTTACAACGCGTGGCAAAAAACATAGAAGACAGGGCGGGTAACGTCACTCGATTTGTTGCTATTGGCAAAGATTCTGTACCGGCTGGAGGTATGGATAAAACCTCATTGCTTGTTGTTACAAAACATGAATCTGGTGCGCTTTTTGACTTACTTGAGCCGTTTAAAAAGCACGGTATTAATATGTTGCAATTGGCAAGACATCCAATTCCTGGGGTAAAGTGGGAGTACTTGTTTTTCATTGATATAGAGGGTCATCAAAGCGATGTCAATGTTCAGTCTGCTTTAAAAGAAGTTGGAAAACATGTCTCGAAACTCAATATTCTTGGCTCCTACCCAGTTGCTATTTTGTGAATTTTAGAGGGTCAGTTTATGAACTATAGAAAATCAATTATTGACTTGCAGCCCTATAAGGGTGGCAAGCCAATTGATGAATTGAAGCGCGAACTTGGTCTTGAGGTGGTTATCAAGCTTGCATCCAATGAAAATCCACTGGGCATCAGCCCTTTGGTTGCTCAAGCAATTCAAAGCTCGGTTGCAGAATCTAACCGATATCCTGATGGCGATAGCTACGAGCTAAAGTGCGCGCTAAGCAAGCACCTTTGTATTTCACCTGATGCATTAACGTTGGGCAATGGATCTAATGAATTGCTTGAGCTGATTGCAAGAGTGTTTGTTAGTGCTGAATCGGATGAAGTTGTTTTTTCACAATATGCATTTCCTGTTTACGCAATGGCCACACAGGTGCTTGGAGCCAAAGCGGTTGTGACTCCTGCGTTAAATTTTGGTCATGATTTACAGGCCATACTCGATGCAATTAATGACAATACACGACTTATTTTTGTCGCCAACCCCAACAACCCGACTGGTACTTTGCTGACCGACAATGAGCTCTTTGCGTTTTTAGAAAGGGTGCCAGAAGCCGTCCCAGTGGTTTTAGACCAGGCTTATATTGAATACTTGGGTGTTGATGATTTGGCGATTGGCTGGCTGGAAACTTTCAGTAATTTGATTATCACCCGAACCTTTTCAAAGGCCTATGGCCTTGCAGGGCTCAGAGTAGGCTACGCAATCTCAAGCGCTGAAATTGCCGACTACATTAACCGAGTGCGAGAGCCGTTTAACGTTAATCATATCGCACAAAGTGCAGCCACTGCAGCCCTAAAAGATGAAAAGTACTTGCAAAAATCAATTAATGTTAATCGTGCTGGCATTAAACAGCTTGAAGCGGGCTTTACTACACTTGGCTTGACGTTTATCTCGTCTTCTGCAAATTTTGTTTCGGTTGAGGTGTCGAATGCAAATGATATTTTTGAGAAATTATTATCAGAGGGTGTTATCGTTCGACCGGTTGAAATGCCAAATTACCTTAGAGTTTCGGTGGGCACTGAATCTGAAAACAGCCGTCTTCTTGAGGCGCTTGAAGCCGTATTGTGATGAATAAAGTTTGCATTGTTGGTGTGGGCTTAATTGGTGGCTCATTGGCCAAGGCGATAATTCGCAGCAAACAGGCCACACATGTTATCGGTTTTGGTCGAGATGCACTGAGACTACAAGCAGCGAAATATAACGGCGTTATTACTGATTACACCACCGATATTAAAGAAGCGCTTGATGGCGCTGATATGGTTATTGTTGCGACACCGGTTGGTAGTTTTGAGTCTATCCTTAAAAGCATCCAGCGGCACGTTGATGCATCGACGATTATTACCGATGTAGGCAGCACAAAGAGCAGTGTTATTAAGGTTGTAGAGTCGGTTTTTGGCTCATTGCCAAGGCAATTTGTGCCAGCACACCCGATTGCTGGTAAAGAAAAAAGCGGTTTTGAGGCCAGTGATGTCGACTTATTTGTGGATAGAAAGGTAATCATCACCCCAACTGAATCAAGTTCAGTTGAAGCAGTTGAGGCGGTAAAAAACGTTTGGCAAGCGGCCGGGGCAACTGTTGATATGATGAGTGCCGCTTCACACGATGAATTGTTGGGCATGACGTCTCATTTGCCTCACATGTTGGCCTTTTCAATTATGAACTACCTGATTTCCCAGAACCCAAAAGCCAGTTTGTATGCTGCTGGTGGCTTTAGAGATTTCTCTCGTATTGCTTCTGGCGATCCAATTATGTGGCGTGATATTTGCCTTAATAACAAAGAAGCCATTGTTAAGCACATCAAAGGTTATAGGGATACATTAGACAATTTGATTGATGTGATAGAAGATGAAAACACAACAAAAATAGAGACCCTGTTTCGAGACGCAAAAAGTAATCGTGATCAGTGGCTAACTTAAAAGGAATATATGAGTAGTTTTGTAGCATCACACGCACAGTCATTAAAAGGTAATATTAAAGTTCCCGGCGATAAGTCAATTTCACACCGCTCCATCATGCTTGGTTCAATTGCTAACGGCGTAACTCGAGTCAGTGGCTTCTTAGAGGGCGAGGACGCCTTGTCCACGCTTAAAGCATTCCAAGATATGGGCGTTAAAATTGAACGAGAGGGTTCAAATGTTACGATTCACGGTGTCGGTATGCATGGGCTTAAAGCACCTGTAGATCCTCTAGATTTGGGCAATTCTGGCACCTCAATGCGATTAATGTCTGGCTTACTGAGTGCGCAAAGTTTTGATTGTGAACTGCATGGCGATGAGTCACTTACTAAAAGACCGATGGGTAGAGTGATTGACCCGCTAAGCACGATGGGCGCAATAATTGATTCTCAAGACAGCAAGCCGCCATTGGTTATTAAGGGCGGTCAAAAGCTGGGCGCTATTGATTACACCTTGCCGGTCGCCTCTGCACAAATTAAATCTTGTCTTTTACTGGCCGGCCTATACGCACAAGGCATAACCTCTGTGACCGAGGGTGGAATAACGCGAGATCACACAGAACGAATGCTCAGAGGCTTTGGTTACGACGTCGAAACCGACAATGGTCGCATCTCCCTCGTTGGCGGCGGCGAACTAACCGCTTGCGATATTGAAGTGCCGAGCGACATATCATCTTCTGCATTTTTTATGGTGGCGGGGTGCATTGCTAAGGATTCTGACATCACCCTTGAGGCGGTTAATATTAACCCAACTCGTACGGGTGTGATTGACATTCTTAAATTGATGGGTGGCAATATTGAGTTGAGTAATGAGTGCGTATCGGGCGGCGAATTGGTTGCCGATATTCGTGTGCAATCATCAAACTTAAAAGGAATTAATATTCCAAAAAACTTAGTGCCAATTGCTATTGATGAGTTTCCATCACTTTTCATTGCGGCCAGCTGCGCCACAGGTGAAACCGTTTTAACCGGCGCGCGAGAGTTGCGCGTTAAGGAGTCGGACCGCATCCAAGTAATGGCCGATGGCCTTGATATTCTGGGCATTGAAAACGAGGTATTGGAAGACGGTATTCGCATTCAAGGCGGTGAATTTTCTAAGCCAAACTCTGTGATTCAGTCGCACCACGATCATCGCATATCGATGTCTTTTGCAATTGCTTCACTGAGATGTCAGCACGAGATTCAAATCGAAGGGGTGGACAATGTACAAACATCTTTTCCAAATTTTGTTGAACTGTGCACACAGATTGGAATGAACATCAAAGAGACAAGCTAAACAAGTGAATCTCTGCAGTTATAATACAAACCAATATTTTTTAGGAAATCAATAAATGAGCAACGACATTAGTTCAGGAATACTTGCAAACGCAGAGCCATTTTTTGCATGGGATGTGGTGACTTACTTATTTGCCGCACTGGTATTGGCCTTTGTTATTGTTATCGTTGATTTGCTTTTTTTCGCAAGCAAGGGAAGTGATAGCGATGCACAAAGTGCAAATCAATCCACTTTAAGTAAAATCTTTTATTTTTTGATTTTTCTAAAATTTTCAAAGAACGAAAAATATAAGCACCGACCAAAGGTTGTACAGTGGTCGATTGAATTCTTTCCTATCCTTATACTGGTGATACTGTTCCGTGGATTTGTGTTTGAACCTTTTCGAGTGCCATCAAATTCAATGATGCCAACCTTGTTAACAGGCGATTTTATTGTTGTTAACAAGTTTGATTACGGCTTAAGACTCCCTATTGTCAATACTCAATTAATTGAGTTTTCGGCGCCAGAACGTGGCGATGTTGTAGTCTTTAGATATCCTAACTATGATAAAAACTCGAAGCTCTTTGAAGCTTATAAAGGCGCTGACTTTATTAAGCGCATTATTGGTCTTCCGGGTGATACTATCAGTTACACAAGAGACCACTTAACGATTAACGGCAATGAAGTAAGCTACAGTAAAGTTGGCTCTTACAAGGGTGTTGACTCGGGTCGCGCCATGAGTGGCTATAACCTTGTTAGAGAAAAGATAGAGGGTGGAAATCATGATATTCTTCTTCATCCTAGAGGCTATTCACCAGAATTAAAGGAAACAACTGTACCCGAAGGACATTACTTCGTGATGGGCGACAATAGGGCATATAGTAGTGATTCACGAGTATGGGGCTTTGTGCCTGAGAGTTATATTATTGGCAAAGCGGTAGGCGTATGGATGCATTGGGATTGGAATTTCAATACCATGCAATTCTCAAGAATCGGCGGCTTTGACTAGCTCTTTATTTTTTTAAAGATATCGTTTAGCGACTCCTTGGAGTCGAAATGAATGATGATTTTTCCAGCATCTCCTTTGCCGGGTTTGATTTCGGCTTTGGAGTTGAACCTCTTAGAGATAGACTCTGTCATCTCTAGCCACTGAGGGTTGGTTTTTTTGATATTTTTTTGGTTTGGGTTAAGTGCTTGTCTCACCAGTACTTCTGTTTGTCTAACCGACAACTCTCTAGTGGCAACTTCTTGCGCCAGTTTGATTTGCAAATCGTCGGGCAGGGGTAACAGTGTGCGTGCATGGCCCATTTCAATGTCGCCATTTTCTAGCAACGCCTTAACGGCGTCGCTTAGTTTCAATAAGCGCAGTAAATTACTCACAGCTGAGCGAGATCTTCCAACCACTTGAGAAATCTCTTCATGCGTCATCTTGAAGTCTTGAATTAGCCTTGAGAGTGCCTTTGCCTCTTCAATTGGCGTTAAAGACTCCCTCTGGATGTTTTCAATCAGTGCAATTGCTAATGCCACTTGGTCATCTATGTCTCTGACCACAACAGGAACTTCGTTAAGCCCTGCTTGTTTGGCGGCACGCCAACGGCGCTCGCCAGCAATAATTTCAAATTTATTTTCTGTTACCTTTCTAACAACCAGAGGTTGTATAACACCCTGAGAGGCGATAGAGCGTGTTAACTCGTCTAATTTTGAGCCGTCGAATTTTGAGCGCGGCTGAAATTGACCACGCTGCAATTGGTCAAGTTGCATTTGCATTAAAAGATCATCGGAGTGTGCTCGGGCAGGATTTTCAACATGTTGACCTAACAATATGTCCAGACCTCTTCCTAATTTAGATTTTTTTGCCATAATATTTATTGTGTTCTACGTATTATTTCACTCGCCAATGCAACGTAGGCGATAGCGCCTTTGGAGGATCTAGCGTAATTAATTGCCGAAACACCAAAGCTGGGTGCTTCGGCTAATTTTACATTTCTAGGGATTATTGTTTTAAATACTTTGTGTGCAAAGTGCTGAGATAATTGCACGGAAACTTCATTAGATAGATTGTTCCTAGTGTCGTACATGGTTCTGATAATGCCACAAATTTCAAGATTGGGATTGCTGGTGGTCTGTATTTTTGTGATTGTTTCAATCAGTGAGCTTAGGCCCTCCAATGCGTAGTATTCACATTGCATTGGAATGACAATACCGTCACTTGCGGTAAAGGCATTAATAGTGAGCATATTAAGCGAAGGAGGGCAGTCGATGATAATGTAGTCGTAGTTATCACGTTGTTGGTCGATTAAGTTCTTTAATTTTGTTTTGCTACCATCACCCTTGAGCAGTGCAACTTCGGCAGCAATCAAATCGGTATTGGCGCCAATAAGGTCAATCAAGGCGTCTTCTGAAGCAATGATCGCCTGCTCTAACGTACATTCATCCAGTAGTAGCTCACAAATACTGTGTTCAAGATTGTATTTATCAATACCGCAACCCATGGTGGCGTTGCCTTGAGGATCAATATCAACCAGCAGTACGCGTTTATTAACCGTGCTTAGCGCAGCGCTTAAATTAACGGCAGTAGTTGTTTTTCCCACACCCCCTTTTTGATTAGCAATGGATAAAACTTTGGCCATTAAATAATGTTGGTTGTGGTGAGTGTTTTTAGATGATTAATGGCCTGTTGAACGCCATAGTCTAGTAACAATAATTCAATAACTTCTTTGTCGGTCTTTTCTTTAATGGCATTTTGTCTTTCAAGTATCTCGTCTTCATTAAGTTTTGTCGGGTCTCCATTCGTATGATTTTTTGGATCTTGCGCCCCTTCAGTTTCAGGATCTTCCTCAGCTTCATCGACTGTAGACTTTTCAAGAACAATATCTGGACTAATGCCCTTGCCCTGAATAACATTGCCAGATGGAGTGTAGAAGCGCGCTGTAGTGAGTTTCATGCCATAACCATCCTCCAGGTCAACCAATGATTGCACAGAGCCTTTACCAAATGAGGTTTGCCCCATAATGATTGAGCGCTGATGATCTTGTAGGGCGCCAGCAACGATTTCGGAGGCAGAGGCGGAGCCTTCGTTAATAAGGGTTACCATCGGTGCACCATTAAGAATATCGCCACGTTCGGTATCAAAGCGCATACTGGCATTATCAACCCTACCTTCGGTGTAAACAACAATGCCGCTACTATCAATAAAGAGATTTGAAACATCGATTGCGGCGGCAAGTGCGCCACCAGGGTTGTTCCTTAAATCCAAAATAAGGGAGTTTAGCTCACCTTTATTTTGATGTGTTAATTTGGACACAATATTTTTTAGTAATTTCGCGCTTGGTAGTTGAAAGTTCGAAATTCTAATGTAAGCCATACCATCTTCAAGAAGATAGCCTCTGACGGAGGTGATGGTGATAATTTCTCTTTTGATTTCCAGCTCAAACGGCGCTTGATCTGCACGCCTTATTGTTAGGTTAACTTTTGTACCCGGCAATCCACGCATTAATTTAACACCATCTTGAAGATTAATCTCACTAACGTACTGATCATCTATTTTAAGAATGAGGTCTCCTGCTTGCAAGCCGGCGCGATAAGCGGGCGTGTCATCAATTGGGGAGATAATTTGAATTAATTCCCCTTGAGTTGCAATAACAATCCCTAAGCCGCCAAATTGGCCCGTTGTTGACTCCATTAAATCCGCCTGGTCCGTAGGGTTGAGATGTGTTGAATAAGGATCCAATCCTTCAAGCATTCCTTGAATGGCATTTTCAAAGAGCGTTTTATCATCCACTTCGTCAACGTAGTACTTCTTAATTTGGGTGTAAATAGTGGTGAAAGTACTTAGCTCTTTAAAAAAATCAGGCGACTCTAACGGCGAGTATTGCTCGTTTGCATGGCAGGTATTGACAAGCCCTGTTATCAAAAGGGATAGGAGTAGTAATGTGGATTTAAAAGGGCGACTCAAGAATGTCATAATAATAAGTATTTACTTATGGTAAATATCAATATAATAGGGCTGAACAGGAATAATTTGTATCGATTTTACTTGGTTTTCTTTGGCCATTATGGAGAAAAAAATGAAGAGATTTTCTGCTTTTGCATTAATCTTGACGCTAATGTTTTCTCAAAGTTTTGCCGCCTCAGACGAGGTGGAGGATAGCCCTGTTCATGCAATCCAAAATGCGATCGCTAGCCTCAATCAAATAACACAAAGTCTGACCTATTCCCCTGAATCGATGGAGCAGCTGGTACTTGAAGAAGTTGTGCCATTGTTTGATTTTGGTTTCATCGCTAATGAAGTCCTTCTAGTTATGCCTGGCAATCAGCAATTGAGTAATAGTGAGGCTCAGTATTTTGCTTTGCGCTTAAAAAACAACATGATTAACACGTTGTTGTACAAGTTGGTTCAGTCTCAAACTTTGAAGCTTGCTTTTGTCTCTGCTAAACCCGAGCTCGGTGGCAAGATATCGGCCAAACTTAATATTAGTGGCTTATCTCAACAGGGTATTTATTTCGATTTATGGTTTCATAAAAATGCGCATAGTCACTGGCAAATTTTTGACATTGTCCTTAATGACGACAGCTTAATAAAGTACTACCAATCAACCGTAATGATTAAGGTGAATCGCTTTGGTGTGCAAGGTATGTTGCAAAGTATTTAATGGTAGTTTTTGTTACCGATTACGGGCGCTAAATACAGACACTCGGGTAAAATCACTTACCCGTGCCATGAGCTAATTTACCACCAATATTGGAAGATTTCAATTCAAACCATGCGTCCGTAGCTCAGCTGGATAGAGTGTCGGTCTCCGAAGCCGAATGTCGGGTGTTCGAATCACCTCGGACGCGCCAATTTAAAATCTTATGAAAAAATCCCTATGAAATATACAGTTATTGACCCTGTCATACTAGACCTTGGCGTTGTTCAGGTGCACTGGTACGGGGTGATGTATTTACTGGCTTTTATTTCGGTTTATTTACTGGCTAAGGTGCGAATTAAAACAAACACCGGTTGGACTCGAAAGCAAGTTGAAGATTTGATTTTCTATGGCGCTCTGGGCGCGGTATTGGGCGGACGATTGGGTTATTTAATTTTCTACAATCTATCGTCATTTGTTACCAATCCTTTGATATTTTTTGACTTTCAGGGCGGGGGGATGTCTTTTCATGGGGGTTTTATCGGTGTTCTTGTTGCTGCTTTAATTTTCAATCGAAAGGCGCAGAAATCATTTTTTGAGACGATGGATTTTGTTGCACCACTCGTGCCTCTCGGCTTAGCGTTGGGCCGAATTGGTAATTATATTAATGGTGAATTGTGGGGTAAGGTGACAACCAGTGCATTTGGCGTTTATGGCCCTAACCACAGTGGCGAATGGGCTGTGCGTTATCCCTCGCAATTGTACGAAGGTTTTTTAGAGGGCGTTGTGTTGTTTGTTGTTTTGTGGATTTATACAAAAAAACCGCGTCCTTTAATGACAACCTCCGCTGTTTTTCTAACCTTGTACGGCTTCTTTAGATTTATAATTGAGTTCGTAAGGGTGCCCGATGCTCACCTGGGTTATTTAGCGTTTGGCTGGCTAACGATGGGGCAATTACTGAGCTTTCCGATGATTCTTATTGGCGCCTATCTATTTTATAAAGCAAACAATGTAGTTAAAAATATATGAAGCAATATTTGGATTTTTTGAGATTGGTTAAAGAGCAGGGCGCTGTTAAAACAGACCGTACCGGCACCGGTACAGTGAGTGTGTTTGGTCACCAAATGCGTTTTGACTTGCAAAAGGGCTTTCCGTTAGTAACCACCAAACGGATTCATTTGCCGTCGGTTGTGCATGAGCTTCTTTGGTTTTTAAGTGGTGATACCAATATTCGCTATTTAACCGACAACAAAGTTAATATATGGAACGAATGGGCGGATGAAAATGGCGATCTCGGGCCAGTTTATGGCGCCCAATGGCGACGCTGGCAAAATGCTAAAGGTGAGAAAATTGACCAAATAAGCGAAGTCATCAAGCAAATCAAAAACTCCCCTGACTCCAGAAGAATTATTGTCTCGAGCTGGAATGTTGGCGAACTCAGCAATATGGCTTTACCGCCGTGCCACGCTTTCTTTCAATTCTATGTTGCTAATAACAAACTGTCGTGCCAACTTTACCAGCGTAGTGCTGATATTTTCCTAGGCGTGCCTTTTAATATAGCCTCGTATGCACTGTTGACACACATGGTCGCACAACAGTGCAACCTTGAAGTTGGTGATTTTATTTGGAGCGGTGGCGATTGTCATATTTACTCCAATCATTGTGAACAGGTGGAAACACAATTGTGCCGTACGCCAAAAGCATCGCCAGAATTGCTCATTCACCGCAAAGCCGACAGTATTTTTGATTACCAATATGAGGATTTTGAGTTCAAAGATTATTCTTACGACGAGCCAATTAAGGCGCCGGTTGCGGTTTAGTTAATGAATTTAATAATTAAGCTTCAGAAAAGTATAGGGTATGAGTTTAACGACGTTGCGCTTCTCAAGCGTGCATTGACTCATCGTAGTGTTGGTAACAATAATAATGAAAGATTGGAGTTTTTGGGTGACAGTGTTCTCGGTGCAATCATTTCGCGTGAATTGTTTCAACGTTTTCCTAAAATTGACGAAGGTCAGCTCTCAAGGCTACGGTCACACTTGGTTCGTGGCCAAACGCTAGCAAAATTGGCGAAAACCATCGATTTGTCTGATTTCTTGATCCTTGGTCAAGGCGAGCTAAAAAGTGGCGGTTTTCGTAGAGATTCGATCCAAGCAGACACACTTGAGGGAATTATTGGTGCGGTTTTTGTCGATTCCGATTATTTGACGACAAACCAAGTTGTTCTGACGCTCTACAAGGACCTACTTGACGAAGCAAGCCCGACGGACTCACTCAAGGACTTTAAAACACAATTGCAAGAATTCTTACAAAAAAGAGGGATGACTTTGCCAAGTTACGAATTACTTAAAACTATGGGTCAAGACCATAATGCTGTTTTTTATGTACGCTGCACGTTGGGTGAAGACAACCTTTGTGTCGAAAAAAATGCAAAAAGCATTAAGCGTGCCGAGCAGGCTTGTGCCGAATCATTACTGGAGAAGTTAAAACAATGAATTTTCAAGCTGGATTTATCGCCGTTGTTGGACGACCAAACGTTGGTAAATCAACCCTAACAAATGAATTAATTGGGCAAAAGCTCTCAATTACTTCGCACCGGCCACAAACCACAAGGCACCGTATTCATGCCATTGACACGACCGATAACTACCAAATGGTTTTTGTTGACACCCCAGGTATTCATATTGGCAGTAAGAAGGCGATAAACGCCTACATGAATAGAGCTGCAAGCTCGACCTTTAATGATGTTGACATGATTTTGTGGCTGGTTGAGGCTGGAAAATGGACGAAAGAGGACGAGCGCGTTTTAGAGCATATTGGCAAGGTTGATGTGCCGGTTGTACTCTGTGTTAATAAGATTGATAAGTTGGTGAAAAATGATCAAGTCTTGCCGTATTTGCAAAAGCTTGGTGAGAAATTTCAGGCCGCTGAAGTGTTTCCACTTTCCGCTTTTAAAAAGGCACACTCGAGCGCCCTACGCTCATTAATTCTAAAATATCTGCCGCAACGAGAGGCTATATTCGATGCCGACTATATTACTGATCGCACTGAAAAATTTGTTGTTGCAGAGTTTATTCGCGAAAAATTGATGAGAAATTTATCAAATGAATTACCTTACGATTTGACCGTTGAGATTGAAAAGTTTGAATTGGATGGTCGTATGTATCGTATTGCTGCCAGGGTTTTCGTTGATAAAGCCTCACAAAAAAGTATTGTTATTGGCCACAAAGGTGAAGTATTAAAGAAAATTGGTGAGGAGTCAAGACTCAGCATTGAGGGTTTTTTAGAGAAAAAAGTGTTTTTAGAGTTGTGGGTAAAAGTACGACAAGGTTGGTCGGACGATAAAAGGGCGCTCGCTTCCCTGGGTTATGACTAACGTTGAGTTAACACCAGCATTTTTACTTCATAGGCGCACTTATCAGGGCAATTCGTTATTGCTGGATTTTTTAACCCGTGATCACGGCAAAATTCGACTGGTTGCTCGTGGCATAAGAAAAAACAAGACACCGATTCAAATGTTTCAGTGCTTAAAAATCTCTTTTAAGGGCAGAGGGGGGCTTAAAGCTTTGGCGAATACTGAGAGCAATGACCTACCCAGACGATTATTGGGTAACAACTTGGTTTTGGCAATGTACGCCAACGAACTGCTGTCTCGCCTTTTGCCTGAAGCAGAAGCGCATCCAAGGGTCTTTTTCAGCTATCAAAAATTTGTAGAAGGTATAAGTCAGGCAACTGATAGTGAGCAGCAGTTGACTCTTAGGTTGTTTGAAAATCAGTTACTAGAAGAGCTGGGTTACGGCCTTGATTTTCGCTGTGATTACTCGGGTCAGCCAATCAGCTCGACAATGAATTATCATTTTGCCGAGCAAGAGGGTTTTTTTCGTCATGCAGATGGTAAAATTCCCGGCGAAATATTACTTAAATTTGCCGCCGACACAACCCAGAATTTCAGCACCAAAGAGCTAAAAATAGCCAAAGGCCTAAACCGCCAAAGATTGCGAGCACTATTGGGTGACAAGCCTTTAAAAAGTAGAGAATTATTTGTTGTTAATTAATGGAAGTTACGAGTATGTATTTAGGTGTTAATATCGATCATATAGCCACTTTAAGAGAGGCAAGAGGAACCATCTACCCCTGCCCAGTTGAGGCGGCTTTACTTTGCGAGCAAGCGGGTGCGGATAGTATTACATTGCATCTTAGAGAGGATCGCCGTCACATTAATGATGGTGATGTCGAGCTAATGCGTCGCTCATTAAAAACAAAAATGAATTTAGAAATGGCAGCGACCGACGAGATGCTTTCTATTGCTGCAAATATTAAACCTGAAGATTGTTGTCTGGTGCCTGAAAAACGTGAGGAGTTGACTACCGAAGGTGGTCTTGACGTCGCTTCGCAAGTATCAAGAATGCGCGAAGTATGTCAAAAACTTGCACAAGACGAAATTAGAGTTTCGCTGTTCATTGATGCCGATAAAAATCAAATAGATGCCGCCAAGGAGTGTGGCGCCCCGGTGATTGAGATTCATACCGGTCATTATGCGGACGCCACAGACGAACAATCTCGCAATGATTGCTTCCAGAAGATCAAAGAGGCTACAACTTATGCACACAGCATTGGTTTGCAGGTAAACGCTGGTCACGGTTTGACGCTTGAGAATACAGGAAGAATTGCGGCATTAAATGAACTTGTGGAACTTAATATTGGCCACTCCATTGTTGCTAGAGCTGTTTTTGTAGGCCTAGCTGAGGCGACACGCGAAATGAAAGCCATTATGCTGAAGGCGAGACCATGATTTACGGCGTTGGAACGGATATTGTTGATATTAAGCGAATAGCGCACATTCTCAAAAAGAATCGAGAAGGTTTTGTTAAAAGAGTTTTAACCGAACACGAGCAATTATTGTTTGCCAATAAAGCAGACAGCCCTGCTTTTTTTGCCAAGCGTTTTGCCGCTAAAGAAGCTTTTGCTAAGGCGCTGGGCACCGGTATCGGTAGAGTCGTTGGTTTTCAAGATTTGACTGTACGCAACAACGACAAAGGCAAACCGCATTTTATCCCGAGTGAAAAACTTAGGCTTTATTTGGTTAATAATAACATTAAACAGGCGCATCTAAGCATCTCTGATGAGAGTCAAAATGCTGTTGCTTTCGTTGTGCTAGAGGCTATTGAACCAGCTGAAGAGGGTAAGTAGTTACAAAAAAGCCCCTAGTTAAGGGGCTTTTTTGTATAAAGAATTAACACCTTTCAATGGCGTTGCTTTCTAAAACGGAATATCGTCCTCAAAATCATCATTCGCTACCGGTGTAATTGTCGGTGCAGCTTGTGCAGGTGCACTCTGTCTCGGTGCCGAAGGAGCCCCACCCGTGTCATCCCGGCGATCTAGCATCTGTAAAGTGCCATTAAAGCCACTAACAACTACCTCGGTTGTGTAACGATCTTGACCGTTTTGATCTTGCCATTTACGCGTTTGTAGTTTACCCTCAACGTAGACTTTTGAGCCTTTGTCGAGATATTGACCAGCAATCTCAGCGAGTTTTCCAAAAAGAGAGACTCTGTGCCACTCTGTTCTTTCTTGCTTTTGTCCGGTATTTTTGTCTGTCCACGAGTCGCTTGTGGCAACAGAAAGGTTGGCAATAGCGTTGCCATTTGAGGCGTATTTTACCTCGGGTTTTGCGCCTAGATTTCCAACCAAAATTACTTTATTAATACCCGCCATAACTACATCTCCGTTGTGTTGTTTTTGGATGGCATTGTTAGAATAACCAGCCACCAAATTATTGCCATAAATATGGTCAATAAGAATACACTATTCAAGTCAAAAATGTCATAAATAAGTCCGCCAATTGCGCCACCAATAAATGTTCCGAGGAACTGCGAAGTAGAGAAAATTCCCATTGCTAGGCCGCGCTTTGAAGCCCCTGCAGTTCTAGATAATAGCGAGGGCAGAATAGCTTCAACAGCATTAAAAGCAATAAAGAAAAGTGACAGTAGAACAAGGAAAACACTCATGCTTAAATTGAGACTGAAAAACAGTACTTGACTGATGATTAATAAACCAATACTGAGTAGTAGAGTAAGCTTGGTTTTTTTGTATTTTTCCGAGGCGACAATCAACGGAACCATGCCAACAAAAGAGATAATAATGGCCGGCAGATAGAGCTGCCAATTGTCTTCAATTGCAATGATGTTATTTTCAATAAGTAATAATGGCATCACAATAAAACCACAGGCAAGAATTAGGTGTAAGCTAAAAACACTAAAATCCAGACGCATCAGCTGTGGGTTCAATATTTCTTTAAAAGCAGACAATGATAGTTTGTAATAACTAATGGGCTTTACACTCGGAAAGGTTAAAACGATAAACACTGCAACAACCGAAAGGCCGGCTATCACCCAGAACAAGCCAGACATGCCCGCACTTGAGGCGATGATTGGGCCAATTAATAGAGATAACATAAAGGCCAAACCAATTTGAAAACCAACAAAGGCATTGGCTTTTGCACGGTTTTCTTCGGAAACAAAATCAGCTAAAAAAGCCATTAGCACCGCAGAAATTGCGCCGCCACCCTGTAAGGCTCTACCAATAACAACAAAGAGTATGTTTTCGGTGCTTGCGGCGACAATACTGCCCAGTAAAAATAGGCTGAGACCAGCAAGTAACATAGGCTTACGTCCAAAGCGGTCCGACAGGTAACCAAAAGGTATTTGCAGGCAAGCTTGTGTTAAGCCATAAACGCCAATCGCCAAGCCGATTAAGAAGGGCGTGGTGTTTGAATAATCACTCGTCGCGTATACGCTCATCACCGGAAAGAGCATGAACAAGCCAAGCATTCGAGTCGCCATGACTAACGACACTTTTAAGGCAAAAAGTCGTTCCTTTGAATTCATGAGGGCCGATGATTAATTATCTAATTTGTATTCTGCTGCGTAGTCGGGGTAGCTAGCATTAAGCACAGATCTGGCGTCTTCAGCCAGCTTAATGGCGCCAATAGCGTCGTAATTATAGGCCATTAAATGCAGCGCATCGGGTACTGAAGGTGTCTTTGGAAAGTGTTCGATAAGGTACTTGCAGCGATTAATCGCAGCGATGTTTGATTTATTGTTGGTGTAATACTGGGCAACGTAAAATTCATGTCTAGCGAGTGCATTTTTTAATCCTACGAGTTTGGCTTTGCCATCTTCAGCATAGTCGCTCTGAGGAAATTCACCGATAAGACCAGTGTAACAAAGATAGGCATCTTTAACACTCTGTACATCTCTTTGGGCTTTGTCTGTTATTAGGTCGTCAAGAAAAGAGCGGGAAATATCTTCAAACGATTTGCATCGTAAATAGTGTGCATAAGGAGTTGAAGTGTGTGAAGGGTAGCGCTTAATAAAATCGTCCAATTGCGCAAGGGCGCTGATGTATTCTTCGCGTTTATAATAACCGTAAGCAATATCCAATTGCGCCTGCATGGCGTACTTTGACCCGGGATAAGCCGCCAGAATTTGCTCGTAGTATTCAATCGCTTGAGTGTTTGAGCCCGAACTTAACTTTTCCTGCGCTAAATCGTAGAGTGCTTTCGGCGTTTGACCGTCCACCAATGCACCTCGCTCAACTTTTTTTTCTGCAAAAAGCGAACCACAACCGCTTAGAAAAATAGACAAAAGAACAATAACAGGAATTATTTTTTTCATAAAGAGTTGGATTTTTATTAAGCTTATGAGTGGAATTATACTAGGCTAAACAAGGGATAGAAACCTTTGTATAAACTGGCTTTTTGCCAAGTCAGCTGCTTATAATACCCCTAATAGTTGTAATTAATATTTTTCAATGCCAATCGCTTTTTTTCAGAAAAAAACCGTCATCGGTGATCTTTGCTCCGTGCTCGATACTTACCTCTCAAAGGCAGAAGTTAAACTTGTAAAAAAAGCGCACAAGCTTGCTGAGGCGGCCCACAAAGGTCAGTTTCGTCGCTCAGGCGAGGCTTATATTCACCACCCGATTGCGGTGGCCCTTATATTGGCAGAGCTTAACCTAGATTATTATTGTATTGCTGCTGCGATTCTGCACGACTGTATAGAGGATACCACTGTAACAAAGGAAGATATTTCCATGGAGTTTGGCGAGCAAATCGCGCACATTGTTGAGGGTGTATCCAACCTAACCAATTTAGAATTTAATTCGGGCTCACACAAACAAGCTAAAAATTTCCAAAAATTGTTTTTTGCCATGTCGAAAGACATGAGAGTAATGATTATCAAGCTAGCAGATCGTCTTCACAATATGCGCACTTTGGGTGCAATGAAACGCGAAAAGCAGATTAAAAAAGCGCTTGAAACAACCGAGCTCCATGCACCAATTGCGCGCCGATTGGGCTTGCACAGTATCCGAGTTGAGCTGGACGATCTTTGCTTTGAAATACTCCACCCTCGCAGACACCTTATTCTAAAACGCAAAATTAGTAAACAATATGGCAACCAAAAAAAGACGATTACCCTTGTTCAATCTGAGATTGAAAATAGACTGACATTTGACGGCATTCAGGCCAGCGTCGAAGGCAGACAAAAGCAACCCTGCAGTGTTTATAACAAAATGAAGAATAAGTCCCTAAAGTTCTCGGAAGTGTTGGATATGCATGCTTTTCGGGTGATTGTTGACGAGACAAAGGACTGTTATCAGGCGTTGGGCATCTTACACAGTTTGTACAAGCCTTTGCCGCAGAAATTTAAAGATTATATTGCAGTACCCAAATCTAATAGTTATCAGTCGCTGCATACCGTTTTGCTAGGGCCGAGGAACATGTTTATTGAAGTGCAAATTCGCTCAAAAGAAATGCACTTTATTTCGGAATATGGCATTGCCGCCCATTGGCATTATAAGAGTACTGTCGAACCCTCCGAAAAACTGGCGCAAAACTGGCTTGGCTCTCTATTGGATCTTCAGAAAAGCACCGACTCTTCTACTGACTTTCTTGAGGGAACGAAAGCGGATCTATTCTCAAACGAGGTTTTGGTGTTTACCCCAACTGGGGAAATCATTCAATTACCCCTCAGAGCAACAGTGCTTGATTTTGCATACGCAGTACATACTAATGTTGGAAAGAGAACACAAAAAGCTACAATTAATGGCAATTCAGCGCCACTTTCGTCCGAGCTTAAAACTGGCCAGACAATTGAGATTATCACCAGTCGATTCGTTAAGCCCAAGCCAAGCTGGTTGAGCATGGTGGCAACACCCAGAGCTAAATCGGCAATCAAAGCGCAACTTAAAGAAAATTCCAAAACCGATTTAGCGAAACTTGGCAAGCACTTAATTACCGATGCTCTTGAATTTCAGAAAATCAAAATTTCAAGTATTTCAAAGCAAAGATGGGCCGATTGCTTGACTGAGTTGCACTGCTCTACTTCGAGAGATCTTTATATTAAGGTTGGCCTTTCTGAGATATTTGTTGCGGTGGTTGTTAATCACCTTATCCAGCATGCTGGAAAAGCCGCAATTAATGCGCTCACTATTCACAAAACAAAGGGGATGGCAATTAACTTCGCCCATTGTTGCTACCCAATACCTGGCGACCATGTCACCGGTATATTGACAACAACAAAAGGCATGGTGATGCATCGCAACAATTGCTCCAACCTTGCCCACATAAAAAATAAAAGCGCTCAGTGGCTTGAAATTGACTGGAAGTCCGATGAAAGTGAACTGTTCCAAGTGCCTGTTCGCGTCGTTGTTGAGAATCAAAGTGGTGTGTTGGCAACAATTGCGAATGTCTTGGCGCAGCTCGAAGTGAACATTGAGCATCTTGAGCAAAAAACCATGCCGCACTCTAAAAAAGCAGTGGGTTTGATCGTTGATGTGAATAACGTTGTGCAGCTTAATAGTGTGTTGCATCGCTTAAAGCAGCTCCCAACGGTTGTTTCTGCAAGGCGAAATTAAACATTAAAAGAGTCCTTGAGTCGAACTCAATTGATTAAAATTAACCCTTATTATTTCAATATATTATCGCCCGATACCCCTTATGATGACTTGGCTTGACTCACTCGATATTGCTATCACACTGGACGAATCCCATCCAGAAATCGACCCAACAACAGTTAACTTTGTTGACTTGCAGAATCTGGTTCTTGGATTGGATGGGTTTGATGCCGGTGAAACACAGTGTGGTGAAAGAGTTCTAGAGGCTATTCAGATGTACTGGATCGAGGAAAAAGAATGAAAATTTTAAAAACCTTAGTACTCCTCTTAACGCTTGTCTCAACAGCTGCATATGCACTGCTTGAGGTTACAATCATTAAGTCAGAAGAAAACGCATTTCCAATTGTTATTGCACCCTTTGAGGTCATTGATGATGCCGAGCAAGGTGCCGAAATTGCCGATATTATTCGTGATAACTTAAATCGTTCGGGTCAATTCAACGCCCTAAGCTCAAAAGGCGTTATTACCAATAAAATTGATTTTAGTTACTGGAAGGCAAGAAAAAAAGATGCGATTGTTTTTGGCAAGATAGAAAAGGTCAGCAGCAAGGTGTTTAATGTTTATATCTATGTTTACGACATTTATACAAAAAAGCGTCTATACGGCAAAAAAATAGCGGTACATAACAGCGGCATTAGAAGGATTTCGCACTATCTAAGCGATAAAATTTACAACGTTTTGCTTGGTCAAAAAGGCTCGTTTGACACCCGCCTTACTTATGTAACAATGACCAATGATGAAAACATGGGCAGAGTTTACCAACTTGAAATTGCCGATGCTGATGGCCACAACGCGCAAACCGTAGTTAAGTCCTCGTATCCCATTCTTTCGCCTGCTTGGTCGCCCGATCAAAAGAAAATTGCCTACGTTTCGTTTAAAAATGGCCGCTCGGAAGTGTTTATTAAGTATCCGTTTATGCGGGTTAAGTCAATTAAACTGCCAAGATTCGACGGCATTGCATCAGCGCCAAGCTGGCACCCCAATGGTCAAGGCCTAGTATTAACCATATCTAGAGAAGGTAACAAAGATCTTTATTTCTACCAACTTGAAAGTAAGAAACTAATCAGACTAACAAAAGACAGCGCTATTGACACTGAGGCAAATTTCTCGCCTGATGGTAAGAGCATCGCCTTTACGTCAAATCGCTCTGGCCAAGTTCAAATCTATATAAAAGATTTAACCAATGGCAAGATTAAACGCGCTACCTTCGAGGGCACCTACAACGCAAAACCGGTCTTCTCACCAGATGGAAAGGCACTCGCGCTCGTGCATCGTGTTGGCAAGGATTATCGAGTTGCCTTGCTTGACATTAAAACCCGAGACCTTACTGTTTTGACGCAAAATAAGTTGGATGAGTCACCCTATTTTTCACCAAATGGTGGTATGATTATTTTTGCAACGAATCGCGATAACAAGGGTGTGCTTTCCGTGATTTCACTACACAACAACCAGATTGTCGAGTTGGCACAAAAAGGGGCGGAAGTCCGCGAACCGAACTGGTCTAATTACTCAAAATAAGGATAACAATAATGACAAAAAAAATCATCTTACTCACAAGCGTCATTTTTTTAAGCTCTTGTGCCGGAACATCAATTCAAGATCTAGGCGACAAATTCCTTGACTTGATCAATCCTTCGGACCCAGCGGTTGAGGTTGAGGACTTGAGTGATTCTGTATTAATGTTGGATGACGAAAGTGGTAGCTTCTCCGGTGAGGACCTTGCTGAATCTGGTGTGGATTCAAGCGAACAGTCACGCACACAAACTGCAACTGAAGTTGCGGTAGAAACACTTGAAGATGCAGGTGTTTCATTTGTGCTGTATTTTTCTTACGACGATACTGAGATAGATGAAGAGGCAACCCAAGTTATTATTGACCATGCCAACTTTATGAGAAACAACCCAGGAATTTCACTCAAACTTGAAGGTCATGCGGACGAAAGAGGTACAAGGGAATACAACCTCGCCCTGGGTGAAAATCGCGCCCTAAGCGTAAAAGAGGTGCTTGGTTTGTATGGACTTGAAAACAGAGTTGAAGTGGTTAGTTTTGGTGAAGAACAGCCCATTGCCTTTACTCACGATGAAGACAGCTGGCAGAAAAATCGCCGTGTTGAATTTATTTATCAGTAACCTTCTAGGTAGGCTTTCTTAAACCAACAATAGATGCCCATGAGAAAGCTCTTCGTCTTAAGTTTTTCATCTATTATAATTTTTACTTCATCCGCTGTTCAGGCGGATGAAGTTTCTATTGATGTTGACGCTGCGCTACTTAGCATGCACCAAGAAATCAACTATCTGGTTAATGAGAACAACCTCTTAAAAAACCAAATTGAGTTGTTGCAAGAGGCGCAAAAAGTTTCCAACCAACAAATTGAAGAACTCTTCAAAATACTGGAGGTTGGTGCAACCAATAAAGTCATTGAAGAAGTCATTGTCACCCAAAAAGAAAACGAAGACAAGGCATCGACACTTTACGCCGATGGTAGAAAGCAACTGATTTTTGGTGCTCACGATGCAGCAATTACACTGTTTAATGATTATCTTGCAAGTTACTCTGATTTTAAGAACGCTGCAGACGCCCAATATTGGCTAGGCAGGGCTTTTTATGCTAAAGAGTCCTACGATGAAGCTAAGTCGGTTTTCGTCCAATTTCAGCAAGAGAATCCACTACATCCAAAGTATGCAAACTCTATGTACGAGCTTGCGCAAACATTAGTGGAGTTGAGCGAAATCGAGGCTGCAAAAATGATGCTTTCCGAAATGCTTGATAAATTTCCGACACACTCTTTGCACATCAAGGCAGAGAGTAAGCTCAAAGAGCTGCAAGAATTAACTTTCGAATCTTAGTAGCGTGTTAGTACAAGAAATTGCTGCCGTTGACTTGGCTGCTCTTTGTTATTACAACAAAGAGCGTTATCCTTTTCTACTGGAAAGCGTCCATCATAATGATATCAACCGCTATTCAATTTTATTTGCCTTTCCGGGGCAAAACATTGTCCTTAATGACTTTGCTGATTTCAATTTCCTTTCTGAGCTCGAATCAAAGTTAAACAAAGATCCTCAGGTATCCGATTTGCCATTTTCTGGTGGCTGGTTTGTCTATCTTTCTTATGAGTTAATTGGGCAAATAGAGCCTATTCTGAAGGATGACCTACACACTTCTGACCTACCTATTGCTTATGCTGTAGAAATTCCAAGCGCTATTATTGTGGATCATCAAGAGGACGTTTTTTATCTTATTGATGAGTACGACTCCAAGGAGCGTATGGATCAAATTTTGGGGGATATTGAAGCCGTCAAAGCCATTCCGTCGGCCCGTGTTACTGGTGAACTCACCCAGGAGAAAGAGGGTAAATTTGTCAATGGCGTTAAATCATCCCGCGACTACATCATGGCTGGTGACGTTTTCCAGGTTAACTTGTCCAGACAATGGCAATATGGGCTGGACGATGAAATGGATTCTGCCATTATCTATAATGCCCTGAGAAAAGCCAATCCAGCGCCATTTTCTGCGCTGATTCAATATCAGGATTTTGCTATTATTTCATCTTCGCCGGAAAGATTGTTCAGCGTTCAAGATGGGGTTGTGCAAACTCGACCGATTGCTGGCACCCATCCGCGGGGCAAAGATGGCGATGACGAAGTGCAAAAACAGCACCTTATTAATCATCCTAAAGAACAAGCTGAGCACATTATGTTGCTTGACCTAGAGCGCAACGACATGGGTAGGGTGTGCGAGTACGGCAGTGTTTACGTCAATGAGGTTATGACTCTAGAGACCTATCCTTATGTGCATCATATTGTTTCCAATATCAAAGGCAAAGTTAGAGAGGGTGTTGGTGTTAAGGACTTGATTAGAGCGTTGTTTCCAGGTGGGACGATTACCGGCTGCCCTAAAGTTAGATGCATGCAGATTATTAGCGAATTAGAGCAAATGCCGAGAGGGGCCTATACGGGCTCATTAGGCTATATTAGCCAGGATGGTAAAATTGACTTCAACATTCTAATACGCAGCTTTGTCCAAACCGGAAAGACCCTTACATTTAGAGCTGGTGCAGGCATTGTTTATGACTCAATTCCTGAGCGAGAATTAGAAGAAACCAAACACAAGGCCGCGGGCCTTGTTAGGGTGTTCCAAGACTAAGTTTCGTCAAGGCTTGCCAATTCGGCCAAAGTAACGGGTTTAATGGGTGGGCGAGCATTGTAATAACCCGCTTGCTCTTCTCTAATCTCTAGTTCTTTTGCAAGTATTTCGGTCACACTTAATCCACAAAGCCTGCCCTGACAAGGCCCCATGCCGCAGCGTGTGAAGCTTTTGAGCTGGCTTGGGCCTTTGCAGCCAACGCCTATCGACTCTTTAATTTGAGCTAATGTTACCTCCTCGCAGCGACACACAATTGTTTCGTTATCTTGTGGCGTGCGATAACGCACATGCGGTTTAAATAAAGAGTCAATAAACGGCCTTACAGCCATTTCCTTGCTTAGTTTCTTTTTAAAGGGTTTTGATAAAACCTTTCTATCGCCTCTTGAAATTAGCTCAAGATTGTAAAGCATATTGAGCGCTGCAATTGAGCCTCTTTGTGCCGCCGCAACACCTCCAGCTATCGAGCTTGCATCGCCAGCAACAGAGATTCCGTCAACACTTGATTGGCCGTATTGATCAACGTCAATTGTCCAGCAGGCTTGCCGTGCATCCCAGCTCTTGTCGCATCCAGCAGAAAGACTGGTGTTGAGTTCAGGGGTAACCCCTTGATGAAGAAACACCTGCTTGCAATTGAGGTTTTTCCATTTGCTTCTTTGACAATACTCAACACTTGCTACAGAGTCGGAACCATTTATTCTTACGTCACTAATATTGGATATATAGAGTGTGCCAGATTTGATAATTTCCCACTTCCAGCGCCAGCCTTGAAAAATGTTTTTGGTATTTTTTAGCACTCCAAAGCTGTGTCTCAAAGCGCGCAAATAATTACCTCTTGGAGTGGTGTCAATAATGGCTTTAATGGGAATCCCAGCTGAGATGTATTGATGTACTATTAAATACAACAATGGGCCCGTACCAACAAAAACAGCGTCTTCATAAACAACGCCAGATTCTTTTAATAATATTTGTGCTGCACCAGCACTCATTACGCCGTTTAGTGTCCAACCTAGTACAGGAAAGGGCCGCTCTTGTGCACCAGTTGCCACCAGTATTTGCCCGCCTTTCGCTGAATGCGACTTACCGTTAACCGAGTAGTGCACCGCCTTAGCGCCAGACAAATGCCACACTTTTGCAGAGTGTTGGTAGTTGACACGACTCCGTCTAAAATCCTCAATCAAAGGCAAGCCATCTTGATAGCTTTGACCTAGCCATTCATTGTCGCTTTTTTGATTCTTTTCAATGGCCCGATATATTTGTCCGCCTGGGGCGCAATTCTCATCCAAAACCAAGACGCTGGCTTTGTGTTGATCAGCAAGTACTGCTGCACTGATGCCTGCAGGGCCAGCACCGATAATGATGATATCGTATTTTGCGCTATTCATTTTTTTCCTGAGGAGTTAATAACTTGGCGTTTTATCTTCATGCCATCACTGACCTGGATTGTGCACGATTGTTGATTGTCCATACCATTAATGTTGATTAGGCAATCAAAACACACACCCATCATGCAGTAAGGTCCGCGCTTCATATTATTTAGCGTCGTTTCTCTGAAATCACAAACACCCGCCCAAAGCAGAGCGGTTGCAACATTGTAATCTTTAGGCACGTTCAGCGTCTTGCCCTCAAAGTAAATGGTAATCAGTTCACCTTGGTTGCTATTGATCGATTTAAACATCAAATCTCCTTGCGCTAAAGCAAGCGAGTGACGAAGGTAAAAGGCCGTCTTTTGCTATGTAAGATGCAACATCAAGAGCATGAGTAGCTGCCAAGGTTACACCGGAATGAGAAGAAAAAGCGTAAGCGCCGGGGCAGGAGTCCGAATGATCATAAATAGGGAGTCCGTCCTTGGTGAGGATGCGTAGCGACCCCCAGGCCCTTACCATTTTTACGTTTTTTAAATTTGGGAAGATAGTAATTGTTTGCTTTGCAATTTGTTGAATTTCACGAATATTAGTACCCTCATCAAAGCCCACGTCTTCATGTGAATCGCCCAGCATTAAGCCTCCTTCACGGGTTTGGCGCACCAAACCGGTAGGGTGGTCTAGAAGTGGTTTGACTTTTTCAGTGACAAGAATCTCGCCACGTTGTGGATATACCGGCACACTTAAGCCCACTTTTGGAGCTAATGTTTTATTAAAGAAACCCGCCGCAAGAACAACTTTTGCACTTGTAAACTCGTCCATCTCTGCATTAACCTGAAAGACTTTATTTTTGTAATTAATATCAGTAACGGGTTTTGTGATGAGCTCTCCACCCAGCTGTTTAAATGCCTTGTGAAGTGCTTTTAATAAATATAGTGGGTTAACATGCCCATCCAATTTACTAAAAGACGCGCCAGCTACCGTTGGGCCAATATTTGGCAACAATTGCTTGAGGTTGTCATGGCTGAGCATTTCAAAGTTAAAATCGCCTTGACTATCAGAGTGTATTTTCTCCATTAACGCCTGTCTTTGTTTGAACTCCACCTCATTCAAACAAAAGTCAAAGCCACCGTTCTGCTCAAAAGCTAAATCAATACCTGTCAATTCTGAAAGCTCTTTATTAAAATTAGGCCATTGTTTTGCTGATTGACGTGTCCACGCCGCATAAGCGGGGCTGTTAGCGCCCTTGCCTTGCACCCAAATTAAGCCAAAGTTACCGCGTGCAGCTCTTATGGCGTTGTCACCTTCGTCGAACATTGCCACTTTTTGGCCAGAGCGACTCAGGCCATAGGCTATGGAAGCGCCAATCATGCCGCCACCAACAACGATAGTGTCAAAATATTTCATTCTTTTCTACAACCCACAGGATGAATTAATTATATAACAAAGACCTTGTGTTGATAGAACAAGGCTTGAATGCAACGTTTTAGATTTTATAGGAATTAATACTATATTTATGATAATGTTTATGGTATATTCATAAAATCGCAGAAGAAAACGCGATTATATATTGCTTTTACAGAATATTTTATTTCATAAAAAGGAGAAAAAAATGAATAAAAAACTAGTGATGACTCTACTTGGCGTCTCAATGGCGACCAGTGCCTTTGGTGGTGCTTGGTCAACAGTTAAAATTGGTACTGAGGGTGCATACCCCCCGTGGAATGGTACAAGCGCTTCTGGCGAGCTTGAGGGTGCTGAGATTGACTTGGCAAACGACTTGTGTGACAGAATGGGCGTAACTTGTGAATTTGTTGCTCAAGATTGGGACGGTATTATTCCAGCCCTTCAAAACGGCAAATACGACGTTATTATGGCGGGTATGTCAATTACTTCTGAAAGAATGCAAGTTATTGACTTTTCTCAAGGTTACGCAACAGAGCCGGCTTCATTCGCGGCACGCAACTCTTCTATTCTTGCACAAATGGGCGAGACTGGCAGCGTTAACCTAGACCTAGGTCATTCGGATTTGATTGATGCACTAAGAGCGGCGCTTAACGGCGGTGTAGTTGGTGTTCAAGGTTCTACAACTCATGAAAACTTCGTAAGAGAAGCCTTGGGTGGTATGGTAACTGTTAAAGTGTACGACACACAGCAAAACCTACAATTAGATTTGGCTGCGGGTAGAATCGACGCTGCACTTTCTGACACTAGCTCTCTTCAAGACTTTATGGACAGCTCAAGCGGCTCTAAAGTAGTATTCTTCGGCCCTAAATTGGGCGGTGGTGCTTTTGGTCCTGGTGTAGGTGTTGGTTTGCGTCAAGCCGATAGAGACCTTAAGGCTATGTTCAACAAAGCAATTAATGAAGCAAGAGCTGACGGTACATTGGCAGCTCACTTTGTTAAATGGTTCGGTAAAGATATCTCAATGTAATTACTGAGTTATTTTTTATAGAGGCGGTCACATTTTGTGGCCGCTTTTTTATCCAAAACAGTAGTAATTACTTAGACAGGGCCTTCAAGACTCTGTTTGTTAAAATAGCAGCAATAATTAACACGAGAAAAAAATGGCAAATACTTTAGAAATTAAACATCTAGTAAAATCTTTTGGCGATCTGGAGGTTATTAAAGATGTCTCTCTTACAGCCAACCAGGGTGATGTAATTTGCATCATCGGCTCCAGTGGTTCTGGAAAAAGCACCTTACTACGCTGCATCAACTTACTCGAAACACCAAATTCAGGCGAGGTTTGGGTCAATGGCGAGTTGATCAAGATGGGGCAAGACAAAAAAGGCCAGCCCTGCCCAACAGATCACCAGCAAGTTGATCGTATTAGAACAAAACTTGCAATGGTTTTTCAAAGCTTTAATCTTTGGTCGCACATGACAGTATTGCAAAATGTCATTGAAGCGCCAGTACACGTACAAAAAATTAACAAAATTGAGGCCACAAAGCTCGGTTTGGAATTACTGACAAAAGTTGGTATTACTGAAAAAGCCGATCAGTACCCATCAAATCTATCTGGCGGTCAACAACAAAGAGTGGCTATTGCTAGAGCTTTAGCGGTCAAGCCCGATATTTTACTATTTGATGAGCCAACATCATCGCTCGACCCGGAATTAGTTGGAGAAGTTTTAAAGGTGATGAAATCACTTGCAGAAGAAGGGAGAACAATGATTGTCGTTACCCATGAAATGGGCTTTGCAAAAGAAGTGGCATCCAAAGTGATCTTTCTTCATCAAGGCCGCATTGAAGAGCAGGGCTCGCCAAGCGAAATCTTTAACTCCCCGAAATCTGAGCGCTTAAAGCAGTTTTTGGCTTCAAATCTTGAGGGGTAGTTGCTTATGGACTTCTTAAGCTTTCTTGCGTTTGACGACACCGGCTGGGGTGATGAAATGCTTGCTGGTATGTTTATAACACTTCTGGTTAGTGTTTCAGCAATGGCTATTGGCCTGGTGTTTTCTGTTTTTGGCACAATGGCCAAACTGTCACACAGTGTTATTATCAGATCGTTCGGCAATACATACACAACCGTTATAAGAGGCATACCCGAATTGCTGGTTATTTACTTGTTTTTCTTTGGCTTTAATAACGCCCTAATGGCTGCAGCAAAAAGTCTGTTTGATTACCATGAGTATTTTGAATTTCCGGTTTTTTTAACTGCCGCAATTGCGGTTGGACTTGTTTCTGGTGCATATTCTACAGAGGTAATACGCGGCTCTTTCTTGGCCGTACCAAAGGGCCAGGTAGAGGCAGCGAAGTCTGTTGGCATGTCCAAATTCCAAATATTTCATCGCGTTCTCATACCGCAAGTCTTGCGCTATGCGTTGCCGGGTTTAGGCAATGTCTGGCAGTTAACATTAAAAGACACGGCCCTGATCAGTGTCATGGCAATTGCTGAAATTATGCGCACCGCTCAGATTGCTGCAGGCAACACCAAAGAGCCGTTTGTTTTCTATATTTTTGCCGCACTCTTATATTTGACCCTCACAACAGTTTCTTCAAAAGCACTGAATAGTGCAGAAAGTTGGGCCAATAAAGGCGTGAGGAGGGCGTAACTATGTCAAGTTATTATCAAATGTGTGAAGGGTTGCCCGGCAGAGAGAGTTGGCTTAACTTTAATTTAATGTGTGAGAAGCTTCCAGACCTACTTAAAGGTGTGCCGTTAACCATTGAGTTGGTTTCAATCTCGTTATTGGCTGGCTTATTTTTGGCATTAGGAATTGCAATGATGCGCCTTTCTGATAATAGGCTGCTTAATGGATTTTCCCGTGGTTATGTTTTTTACTTTAGGGGTTCGCCACTTTTGGTGCAAGTATTTTTACTTTATTACGGCTTAGGGCAATTTGAATTCGTTCAACAAAGCTTTCTGTGGCCATTTTTAAGAGAGGCTTATTGGTGTGGTATTCTTGCGCTAACGCTAAACACAGGAGCCTACACAGCGGAAATAATTCGGGGCGGCTTGCAATCGGTGCCATACGGCCAAATTGAATCTGCTCGAGCAATGGGAATGAGCGGGCTGTTGCTTTATCGACGAATCATCTTTCCTATTGCTTTTAGGCAGGCACTGCCAGCTTATGGCAACGAAATGATTTTAATGGTCAAGGGAACCTCCCTTGTTAGTATTATCACTTTGATGGAAATTACAGGCATTGCCAAGCAAATTATTGCTAAATACTGGACGCCAGTAGAAATTTTCTTGATTGCAGGTTTGTTGTATTTGGTTCTTAATTTTTTAGTCACTCAATTGGTGAAGTATCTTGAAATCAAATTCACTCCTTACCTACAACACCCAAAATAAAGTGAAGGCCCTAAGGTTTGAACTTAGAAGTCATTGGATAGCGTCTTTCCTTGCCAAAGGCATTACTACTGACTTTTGGTCCAGGGGCTGATTGGCGTCTTTTGTATTCGTTCTTAAGCACCATTGAAGTGACTTTTCTAACCAGTTCCACGTCATGTCCGTGTTGAGCAATTTCTTCAACAGAAAGTTTCATTTCAACAAATCGCATTAGAATATCATCTAGAGCATCGTACGGCGGAAGCGAGTCTTGGTCAACTTGATCGGGCGCCAGTTCGGCAGAAGGGAGCCTGGTAATCACTCGCTCGGGAATGACTTTAGAGAGCGAATTACGATAGTTAGCTAGTTGATAAACAAGCGTTTTAGAGATGTCTTTAAGCGGCGCAAAGCCGCCGCACATGTCGCCATACAAGGTAGCGTAACCCACAGACATTTCAGATTTATTGCCAGTCGCCAACACCATCTTATGCCATTTATTAGATAAGGCCATGAGCAATACCCCACGAACTCTGGCTTGAATATTTTCTTCAGTAGTGTCTTTTTCGGCACCATCGAACAAATCAAACAAAGACATATTAAAGGCCGTAACCATTTGATGGATATCGATACTCGAATAATGAACGCCTTGAGTCTTCGATTGCCCTTCAGCATCCTCGAGACTCATGTCAGAAGTGAACTGATAAGGCATCATGACCGCACTGACGTTTTCAGCACCAAGAGCGTCAACTGCTATTGCAAGCGTGAGTGCAGAATCAATACCGCCAGAAAGGCCAATCAGAGAACCAGCAAAGCCATTGCCACAGACGTAATCTTTCGTAGCAAGCACAAGTGCTTTGTAGGTTAAAGCAGTCTCAGAGAGATCAGTATGGGTGCAAGGTTTGCTATGCAACACCTGGCAACTCTCAAAAAATGGCAGTTGCTGAATTATCTTGCCTTTGGCGCTCATCATAAAAGAGCCGCCATCAAATACCAGCTCGTCTTGCCCGCCTACGGAATTAACATAAAGCAAATCGACACCCCATTTAAGTGCGTGCTGGCGATAAAGGTCAAAGCGCTGTTGAGACTTGCCCGATTGAAAAGGAGAGGCATTTAAGCTAATAATCAAATCAGCATTGGCTTGGCAGGATTTTTCTAGGGGGTTGCCTACCCAGGCATCTTCACAAATTAACACACCAATATTTCTGCCTTGGTGTTCAAAAACAAGCGCTCTATCGCCTGGGCTAAAGTAGCGTTTTTCATCAAATACACCATAATTGGGCAGGGATCGTTTGTGATAAACGTGCATCACTTTGTTTTTATGAATGCAGTAAGCGCTGTTATAAAGGGCTTCATTGGCAGAGCTTGGCGCGCCAAACACAACCATAATTGAAGAGGGTAGTTTCTTGCACAGCTCGTTAATATGAAACTCAACCTGCTTGATAAACCCCGCTCGCAACAAAAGGTCTTCTGGAGGGTAGCCTGTTAGTGCCAATTCTGGAAAAACAATCATATGCGCACCAAGATCGTGCGCCTCGATACTCATATCAAGGATTTCCCTTGCGTTATTGGAGATATTGCCAACAATAGCGTGAAATTGGACGATTTGAATATTAATAGGTTGTGTATCGGCTAATATTTTATTGAGCTGTTCCTGCCAAAATTTGGCTTTAGTTTTATTGTCAGAATTTAACGCATGCTCAAGTTTGGTATTTGCAACAATTTCTGCTGGATCCAGATCAAGGATGTTTGCAAACAGCCAAGCGTGTGTTTCACTCAAAGCCGCCTTACCAGAACTGTATTTGCTCAGATTGGACTGATTAATGTCGTATTTTTTAGCAATTTTGTAATCCGACAAACCCGTCTTAAGGCGTACCATATCAAGGTATTCAGAGGTTTTACTGTTCATTTTTGAAGCAAGATAGTGTCAATATTTAGTTATTTTATACCAGTAGTAGTAATAAATAACTGTAGTTGGCTGCTTGATTTACAATAAGTGGTTGTAATAAATAACTAAAAATTAAATAACTGGTTGATTTTAATGTATTTATAGGTGTTTTTGTCTACACAGAGTGAAGCGGCCTCAAGTAATGAAGTCCTTGTCTAATTAAGGGTTGACTGCAAGGTATTTTGTGCTAATTAAGTTATAATTATTTCAATAATTAGTGAATTAAACTAACTTTAGTGTTTGAAAAATAATAATTCTTAATAAAAAAACAGAATAAACTCTTTGTTTTTATTAGAATATGTCTTCTAATTATTAATTTTATTCTTTTGTAGTTTAACTAGTTTGCTACCGAACCATGCTTAATATAAACTTCGTTATTCCTAGGGGGGATCCTCAGGATTAGTAAACTTTTAATAATACAAAGGGGAAATAAATGAAACAATTAGTAAAATTCTCTGTTGCTTCAGTTTTAGCGCTTAGTGCGTTTGCTGTGCAAGCAGGAACACTTCAGGACGTTCAAGCCAATGGCAGCGTTAAATGTGGTGTATCAAAAGGTCTTGCGGGTTTTTCTGCAGCTGATTCATCAGGTACTTGGACAGGTATTGACGTTGACGTGTGTCGCGCTGTAGCTGCTGCAACACTTGGCGATGCAACCGCGGTTACATTCGTACCATTAACAGCCAAAGAAAGATTCACTGCGTTGCAATCAGGTGAAATTGACATGTTATCTAGAAACACAACATGGACGATTACTCGTGATGCTTCACTAGGTCTTAACTTTGCTGGTGTTAACTACTACGACGGTCAAGGATTTATGGTCAAAGCCTCACTTGGTATAGATACAGCCTATGACCTTGGTGGTGCTGCTGTTTGTATTCAAGCAGGAACAACAACTGAGCTTAATCTTGCTGACTGGGCAAAATCAAATGGCATTGAATACACTTCAGTAGTATCTGATACGAATGCTCAAACAACTGCGAACTATGACGCGGGTCGTTGTGATGTGTTGACAACTGACGCCTCTGGATTGTATTCCCAGCGTACAGCAACTAATGACCCTTCAGAGCATGTTGTATTGCCTGAAATCATCTCAAAAGAGCCTTTAGGCCCTGTAGTGCGCCAAGGCGACGACCAGTGGTTTAACATTGTTCGTTGGTCTCTAAATGCCATGATTACTGCGGAAGAAATCGGCGTAACTAGTGCCACTGTTGATGTTGTTTCTAACAACCCTGAGCGTGAGCGCTTAATGGGTCGTTCTGGCAACACACATGAGTATGTTGGTCTAAGTTCAGACTGGACTTACAACATCATTGCTCAAGTTGGTAACTACGCTGAAAGCTTCGAGCGCAACATCGGTCTTAGCACGCCAATCGGTATTGCTCGTGGTGTAAATGCACTATGGACAAATGGTGGTATCTTATACTCAGCTCCGTTTAGATAACCAACCAACATAGTAACACCTAACCAGCCCACTCTTTGTGGGCTGGTTTTTTATTTACTATTTAATAATTCAAGTTTTAATTCAGTGAATTTGATTAAACGTATACTGATTGTAATAATTTGAGACACTTGTCGCACTTGATAGTTAATTGTTAAACACTTTCTTCACCCAGTTAAACCCCATCATGAAAAAAGATAACACCATAATCTCCTTTCTTAATAACAACGAAACGAGAGCTATTGCGTTTCAAGTTATCACTTTACTAATTATTGCTTTTGTTTTTTATTCCGGCATTGATAACTTGATAGCCAATATTGAGGCACGTGAGATTCACACAGGGTTTGCTTTTTTATCGAATAGGGCGGGCTTCGATATTAACGAATCCATGATCGCCTACACACCCGAGCACTCCAACCTACGAGTTTTTTATGTTGGCTTGATTAACACTCTAGTGGTTGCAGTTGTGGGTATTGTTTTTGCAACCATTATTGGCCTTATCATTGGTATTGCCAGACTCTCAAACAACTGGTTAATTTCCAAGCTAGCAGGGGGCTACATTGAGCTCTTTAGAAACATCCCAATTCTTATCCAAATCTTATTTTGGTACAACATTGCCCTAATTACCTTACCCTCTCCCCGTGGCAGTTTTAACTTCTTTGACTCGGTCTTCATTAACAAGCGCGGTATCTATGTCCCAGAACCCGTATCTGAACCAGGATTTGCCTGGGTACTGATTGCTTTTGTTCTCGGCATTATATTAACGGTTTTCATGAGGCGCCACTTTAAGAAGAAACACGACGAGACCGGCATCCACACTCGCACTATTGGATACACAATTGGATTGGTTTTGGGCTTACCGCTGGTTGTTTTTTTACTATTGGGCTCACCAATGCATCTTGACTACCCCTCGCTGAAAGGCTTTAATTTTCAAGGAGGGAAAACATTTTCTCCAGAATTTTTAGCACTTACTTTTTCACTTAGCGTTTATACCGCCACTTATATTGCCGAAGCCATTCGTTCAGGAATTGAGGCGGTCGATAAGGGTCAAAAAGAAGCTGCAGCTGCCCTTGGCCTCACCCAGGCACAATCACTCAAATTGGTGGTCTTGCCGCAAGCCCTAAGAGTGGCCATCCCGCCAACAATTAATCAATATCTGAATTTAACCAAAAACTCTTCATTGGCAACTGCCATTGGCTACCCCGAACTAATGGCAGCCTTTGGTGGAACTGTACTCAACCAGGTTGGACAGGCGGTTGAAATTCTGGGAATGACGATGGCCGTGTATTTGGTAATTTCCTTATGTATATCACTACTACTCAATATTGTTAATAAGAAAATGAGTATCAAGGGGCGATAAAATGGCTGTATTCGAATCACAAGAACTTAGAAAGCCGCCAATTAGCCAGGTAGGCATTGTCCACTGGTTAAGAGCAAACCTATTTTCTTCAAAAGTTAATGTGGGCTTAACACTTGCTGCACTGTACATGCTTTACGTTACCATCCCGCCAATGTTGAATTGGATGATTTTCGACGCCAACTTTAATTTCGGCGAATTTAGCTTTCTAGGATTTGAGTTTGGAGAAGTAATGGCTACCAATGTAACTTGCGGCCGCTCAGCAGCCTGCTGGCCATTCATATACGAAAAGTTCGACATGTTTGTCTATGGCTTCTACCCGCGTGATTTGGTCTGGAGAGTGGATATTGTGTTTGCTATGGCTGCACTGCTTTTTGTGATTGCGCGCCTAGTTCGAAACTATCAGCACAAGAGCAGATTTTTTCTTGCAATGATTATTGGCTTTCCTATCGCCTCTTTCTTTTTAATAGCTGGTGGTGTTTTTGGTTTAGAAGAGGTTGAAACACACCAGTGGGGTGGTTTGATGCTAACTCTGATTATTGCCTCTGTCGGCATTATTATTTCTTTTCCAATAGGAGTAATGCTGGCACTAGGCAGGCAGTCCGACCTAAAAGTAATCAATTTCTTTTCAACGATTTATATTGAGTTTATTCGCGCAGTACCTTTAATTACTATTCTCTTTATGGCGTCGTTTGTCTTGCCCTTGTTTTTCACGGGAGGTGTTGACTTCGATAAACTCCTAAGGGCGTTAGTTGCTATTACATTGTTCCAGGCAGCTTATTTTGCTGAGGTCGTTCGTGGTGGCCTACAAGCTATTCCAACTGGGCAATACGAAGCGGCTGATGCGATCGGCCTTAACTACGTTCAAAAAAATGCGCTTATTATCCTGCCTCAAGCACTGAAAATATCGATTCCAAATTTAGTGGGTTCGTCTATTTCGCTATTCAAGGATACAACACTAGTGCTAATTATTGGCTTGATGGACATGCTTGCCATGGTTAACATGACCGCAAACGACATTCATTGGATGGGTCGTGAGACTGAGGGCTTTGTCTTTGTAACAATGACTATGTGGGTATTTCTTTACTCAATGTCACGGTATTCCAAAAAACTTGAAGTGCGCTTTAGTACCGATCACAAAAATTAACAAGGTTTAAGATGAAAACAGAAAACAACAACGCAAACATTATCCAAATTAACAATCTAAACAAGTGGTATGGTGAGTTTCATGCACTTAAAAATATCAATCTAAACATCAAAGAGGGTGAAATCATTGTCGTCTGTGGACCATCTGGCAGTGGTAAATCAACCCTAATACGATGTGTTAACTTTTTGGAAAAATTTCAAGAAGGTGAAATTATCGTTAATGGAACGCAGCTAACTGATGACGTTGCTAAAATTAGAAGTGTTCGCAGTGAGGTCTCTATGGTCTTTCAGCACTTTAACTTGTTTCCTCATTTAAGTATTATTGATAACCTCACTCTGGCACCAATCTGGGTGCACAACGAGAGCAAGGAAGAGGCGCGCGAAAAAGCTCTAAAATTGCTCGACAGGGTGGGCATTAAGGATCAGGCAGAGAAGTACCCCAATCAGCTTAGTGGTGGCCAACAGCAGCGAGTAGCGATCGCTAGATCACTATGCACGTCGCCAAAGATTATGCTTTTTGATGAACCAACATCAGCGCTCGACCCAGAAATGATCTCTGAAGTGTTAGACGTAATGATTGAATTAGCTAAAGAGGGCATCACCATGATCTGTGTAACACACGAGATGGGCTTTGCACGCAAGGTGGCACAACGGATTATCTTTATGGACGAAGGGCAAATCGTTGAAGAAAATGACCCAGAAACCTTCTTCCATCACCCCGAGTCGGATCGTTTAAAGCTCTTCTTGGATCAAATTCTAACGCATTAAACCCAGGAGACCTACAGGTCTAACAATCAATTAAATGCCACCCTATAGTGGCATTTTTTTCGTCAAAACACAATCCGAAATGGGTTAAAGCCAGTGGAACAGGATATTTAATTACCCCAAATGAACTTAAAGCACGGCCTATGCACGGCATTCAAGGATAAGCCAAGACTTAATTATTACTAATAAGCTATAATTTATTTCAATACCACAATATTCATTTGTCATAATCAACCAATATGTTTAATTTATTTAAAAAAGAAGAGGCTGTTACAGAAGTAGAAATCACCCCACCTGGAGACTGGACAAAAGAGATTAAGAGAAACCAGGTGATAGGGCAAGAGGCAGAGCAGATGTCATTTACATATGATTCTGGCAATGATTTTGTAGACAACGGGACTAAGTTGGGACTAAGTAGTGACCATCTTAAAATCTTAAAAAAATGCAAAGATGAAAGTAGTGCATTAGAGTTAATGAAAATATTAAAGAGGACAAATAAATCAAAATTTAAGAACGTTATTATCAGGCCATTAATTGAAAGTGGCTTTCTTGAATTAACAATTCCTGAAAAACCAAAAAGTCCAAATCAGAAATACCGCCTAACCAATTTATTTGTTCGACGCAGAGTCAAGGTTTAAGCTGTTTGTTGGCTAATTTTAGCTCAAAAAGACATTTTTCATCGACCAACCCCCATATTACTTGTATTTTCAATTTTTTTAATAAACTTAACAACTAATATGACTAACGCAACAATCTCCTCTTTTTCGCAAAATTTGACAATTACCACCTAAGTCTTTGATTTATATATAATTTATTGATATTCTCTTGTTATTTTTACTATTATTACCCTATTTGCTCGCTTATTTGTCTGCTTTGCATCTTCAGACTATAATTTAACAAAATTTACTATTTTTTTATAACGTCGCAAAATGCCCGATCATTTAATTGAAAATTCTTTTTTACAAAAAAGCTCGAATAAGATAGGCGTTTTAATTACCAATTTGGGCTCACCTGACGCCCCAACTAAGAGCGCCTTAAGGAAATATCTAGGACAATTCTTGTCCGATAAGTTTGTCATTCAGCCGCCGCCTAATCGTCTTATCTGGCTGTGCATATTGCACCTTGTTATTCTAAATATTCGACCTGCTAAATCCGCCAAAAAATACCAAAAAGTATGGGGCGATCCAGAAGACAAGGCGCCACTTATTTTGCTTTGTCAAGACCTCCTGGAGCAACTTAAAAAACACCATTTTTCTGTAGACAACAAGTTTGAATTTGCCTTGGGAATGCGCTACGGAAACCCTTGTATATCAAGTGCTTTAGAGGAGTTAAGAGGTAAGGGTTGCGATGAAATTATTGTACTCCCTCTCTACCCTCAATATTCAAAAACCACGACCGCTTCCACTTTTTATGAGATCTCCGAAATCACTAATAAATGGCAAGATGTGCCGGAGATTTTGTTGATAAATGATTATCATAGCAACAATGCCTACATCGACACTTTAGCGGCTTCTATTACACAATTTCAGAACCTAAATGGCGTGCCAGACAAACTGCTAATCTCCTATCATAGCATTCCACAGCGCTATGTTAATAAAGGCGATTGCTATTATGAACACTGCCAAACGACAGCGCAGCTATTAGTCGAAAAGCTGCAACTTAATAACAATGATTATGAAATCTGCTTTCAATCTATTTTTGGCAGAGAAAAGTGGATTGGACCAAATATAAGTGATATTCTTGCAAATCTTGGCTCCATTGGCACCCCTCATGTGCAAGTGGTGTGTCCAGGTTTTCCCGTGGATTGCTTGGAAACCCTTGAAGAGATTGATATGGAGAATCGAGAGATATACCTCGAAAACGGCGGTTCAAAGTTTCATTACATTCCAGCTCTAAATATGCAAAAACTGCATGTTGATTTTCTCTTAAAGCTGATTCAAGAACAACTCTAGTAAAAGAATACTATAGTTAATACTGGTCCTTACTTTGGTGTAGACTGCTTGTTATGATCTTGTTATATATAAGCTTGTAACTTATGTGCTGGAGTGGAGAGGCGTCAACCGCACTAGCCGTTGTTGGTATAGCAACTACCGCTTACGCAGCTTATAAAAAAGAGCCGGCAGTCTTGTGGATAACACTTGGCTATTTCTCTTCTATGGAGCTCTTACAGGCTTTCACTTACACTGTTATTGACGACTGTTCCAGTCCATCAAACCAAATTGCAACTTTACTAGGTTACCTGCACATTGCTTTTTAGCCGTTTTTTATTAATGCGATCTCGATGTACTTTATTCCAGACGAGATTCGGCGAAAAATCTCAATACCGGTCTATGCATTTTGTTTTGCTGTTGCGATCTACATGATATTAGCCTCGTACCCATTCTCATGGTCGGGCTCCTGCGTGGGAAGCCTGTGCAGTGAGCGCTTATGCTCAGTTTCTGGCTCCTGGCACATTGCTTGGGAGTTACCTCTAAATTTGATTGATTATTGGAATTTTGGTTTTTTTCAAATTACTGGCTTGTCGTATGTGTTGGCAGCTTTTTTCTTACCAATACTGTACGGCTCTTGGCGCTTTACCTTGTACCACATACTTATGGGCCCAACTATCGCATACCTTCTAACAGAAAGCATGCATGAGCAAGCCGCTGTGTGGTGTCTGATTTCAATAGCCTTGCTTTTAATAGTTATTAAAACCCCTGTTCGAAAAATCATGCATGTGGGGTATTGGCCACTTTGGTTTGGTTACAGCAATAAGCGCTAGTTTTAACGCCAATAATTACTTCGCATAATTTATATTATGTTAAATAATACTAATCATCCCTTGTTGTACATCAGTTAACCATTTTGCTGTCCACCCAACTTATTATTAACTTTTGTGTAAACTGATAGATCTGATATTAGTTTGATGTAGTAAATGACCCTCAAGTCTTTTTTAAGCTTTAATACAACTAACTCTTTAATGCTGGGAGCCTTGATTTTGATTTGGGGCACTTCCTTTCTACTTATCAATCGTAGTTTGCTATTTTTCAACCCAGAACAGGTTGCTGGAATTCGACTTTGTATTGGAGCGATTGTGATGATTATTGTCTTAATTGTCCACGGAAAACGACTACCTGGCCTTGGTCCCTCTTGGCTACATTTTCTTATTATTGCTGTTGTTGCAAATCTTTTACCCTTTTGGATGATTGCAGTTGGACAGACAACCATCTCATCTGGCATGGCTGGCCTCTTAATGGCCATTATGCCGCTTGTGACCCTCGTATTGGCCCATATGTTTCTAGTCGATGAATGTTTGAATCGATTTAAATTAATGGGATTTGTTATAGGCATTTCTGGTGTTGCATTTATTCTTGTACCAACCCTGATGAGCTCTTCAAGCTCAATCGTTGGTTGTTTGCTTGTTTTAGCAGCAGCTTGTTGCTACGCAATTGGTACGATTTTTACGAAACGCCTACCTGTGTACGATCCCATTGTTGCCAGCGCAGGAACCTTGATATGTGCGAGCCTTGTAAGTATTTTTCTGTGGCCAAGTATGTTTGATTTTAGTGTATATGAGACACCTCTTATTAGTGGTTTTAGCATTGTACTGCTTGGTATTTTGCCTACAGCAATAGCAATGCTACTATATTTCCACATTATTAACCGCGCAGGCGCTACGTTCTTATCTAACATTAATTATGTCATACCTGTTGTTGCTTATTTTTCTGGGGCGCTTGTTCTGGGCGAAATTGTAATGTGGCATGACATTCTGGCTCTACTACTTATCATTGCCGGTGTCGTCTTATCTCGACGCAAGGTAAGCGCATAAGCAAAATAAACGTTTATTAGCTTCAATCGCAGACGCCCTCTTCTCTAAATAACTGTAATTGTCTGATTTTCTTAGCTCTCTCGGTTATGATATGTTTTAACTTGAAACCCTTGTAAAGATGAAGAGTAACGGCAACATAACCAGGATTTTATCCATCGATGGTGGCGGTATTAGAGGTATCGTACCTGCTGTTGTTTTGAGTCATCTGGAAGAAACTCTTCAGCATTTGTCTGGTAACCCAGCTGCTCGGATAGCTGACTATTTCGATCTATTTGCAGGCGCCAGTACCGGGTCGATGATTGTTGCCGGCTTACTTGCACCTGACAAAAATAACCGCCCTACTTACAGTGCTAAAGAAATTATTGAGCTATACTTTGATAATGCTGAAATCATATTTCAAGACTCACTTCTCCAAGACATTAAATCCGTAGCAGGATTACTGAATGTCAAATACAGTGCAGAAGGCATTGAGTCTGTATTTCAACAACACTTCCCCAAGACAGAGCTTAAAAATCTTCTCAAGCCAACCCTTATACCTGTTTACGACTTAACCAGAGGTAAGAACTATTTTTTTCGCCAGCAAAAAGCCCAAGTAAGTGCTAGACATAATTACTTTCTGAAAGATGCGCTACGATCCGCCACATCAGCGATCACTTACTTTCCACCAGTGCAAATATCAACCGTTGATAATTCTAGGCAGCGTTGCTTTATTGATGGCGGTATATTTGCCAACAATCCTGCTCTATCAGCCTACGCTGAATTTCGATATCATAATCCAAAATTACACGCAAAAGATACAATGATGCTCTCTCTTGGTACTGGTAAACAGGGTACGCATCTTGACTGCGATAGTACTCAAAATTGGGGGGCCCTGGAATGGCGAGAACCTGCGGGTAATCTTTTTGCTAATGCGGTTGCGGATGCAAGCCATTATCAACTAAGTGCCGTGTATGACAAAAATCCGAACTACTTAAGACTTAATACATTTTTTAGCGACACCGATAAAAGCAGCCTTGACAACACCTCTAAAGAGTATTTAGATTGTCTTTATCATTTGGGCATGAAAATCGTTCAAAACAATAAGCCAGCGATCAAATTTTTTGCTCAGCAATTAATTGAAAATTCATCATACTCCACATGACAAAATCACCAATCAAATACAACGGCAGGTAGATCTACCAACCAACTCAATCAGCGCCAAAAATTAGTGGTGGCGATAAAAAAATACTTTACATATAACTGATTAATAGGATGTTCAGCATCTAATTAATATGCAATTCTATTCAAACCCGGCATTTTGTTTTCTGTTATTCACTACGCCGCTGTCATAAAAAAATATAAAAATATTTACTCCTAGATAAGCTTGTCATATCAACTAGTTAGCTTACTTCGAACCATTTTTAGGGATAAAGGCCTCTTGCGAAAATAGTTGAAATACACTATATTTAGTGTACATTAATTAAATCAAACACTAAATGTAGTGTTTTAATCAGGAGATCGATTTGACCGAAGACATCAAAGTCACCAAGCGCAATGGTAAGCAAGAGTCCATTGACATGGAAAAAATTCATCGCGTTGTGCACTGGGCCTCTCAGGATTTAGAGGGTGTTTCTGTCTCCCAAGTCGAAATCAATGCACAACTGGCTTTTTTTGATGGCATCAAGACCGAGGACATTCACGAGACAATCATTAAGTCGGCTGCCGATCTAATCTCGACAGAAACTCCTGACTACCAATATTTAGCAGCTCGTTTAGCTATTTTTCACCTTCGCAAAAAAGCATTTCAACAATTCACGCCACCCTCTTTATTCGACCAAATAAAAAAGTATACCGAGCTTGGTATTTACGACAAGGACATTCTTGCCAAATACAGCAAAACCGAAATCGAAGAGCTTGACTCGTATGTTGATCATTGGCGCGACATGAGCTTCAGCTACGCTGCGGTTAAGCAACTCGAGGGTAAATACCTCGTGCAAAACCGTGTCACTGGTGAGGTCTATGAAAGCCCTCAATTTCTCTACATTCTCGTTGGCATGTGCCTTTTTCAAGAGTATGATAAGAGTGAAAGAATGGACATTGTTAAGCGCTTTTATGACGCTACAAGCACTTTCAAAATCTCTCTACCCACACCAATTATGGCCGGCGTACGCACACCGACAAGGCAATTTTCATCTTGTGTATTAATTGAGGCTGACGACGATCTTGATTCCATCAGCGCCGCATCCGGTGCAATTGTTAAATATGTTTCCCAAAGAGCTGGTATTGGTATCAATGGTGGCCGCATTAGAGCGCTAGGCAGCCCTATTCGTGGTGGTGAAGCAACGCATACTGGTTGCATCCCTTTTTTCAAACACTTCCATACTGCAGTTAAGTCGTGCTCTCAGGGTGGCGTTCGTGGTGGCGCTGCCACCCTTTTCTACCCTCTATGGCATCTGGAGGTTGAAGAACTTCTGGTCCTTAAAAACAACACGGGTACCGATGAAAACCGCATTAGGCATCTGGATTACGGCGTCCAATTCAACGGGCTCATGTATCAACGATTCTTGGCCGATAGTGACATCACTCTTTTCTCGCCCCATGATGCACCAGGCTTGTACGATGCTTTTTTTGCCGATCAAGATGAGTTCAAAACGCTTTACGAAAAATACGAACAAGACGACAGCATTCGCAAACGCAGCATAAAGGCACGAGAATTATTTGCAAAATTTATGCAGGAGCGCGCCAATACAGGGCGTATTTACTTGCAAAATGTTGACCACTGCAACACCCATGGCGCCTTTGACCCTGCTGTGGCACCTGTTAGACAATCCAATTTGTGTATGGAAATTACATTGCCAACTAAGCCACTGTTCTCGGTTCAAGACGAGGAGGGTGAGATTGCTCTATGCACCCTGTCTGCAGTTAATTTAGGTGCTCTCGAAAACCTCGACGAATTAGAAGGAATTACGGAGATTATTGTAAGATCGCTGGACTCACTTCTTGACTACCAAGACTATCCAATTAAATCCGCTGAAATTGCCAGTAAAAATAGACGCACCCTCGGTATTGGTGTGACCAATTTGGCTTATTATTTGGCAAAAAATGGGGTGAAGTACTCCGACGGATCTGGCAACCGATTGATTCACGATACTTTTGAGGCGCTGCAATATTACTCATTGAAAGCATCCAATAAACTGGCTAAAGAATTGGGTGCTTGTCCACTGTTCCCTGAGACGCAATACGCCAAAGGCATTATGCCGATCGATAGCTATAAAAAAGATATCGATGCATTTTGCTCGCCAGAATTAAAACTTGACTGGGCAACATTAAGAACTGAAATTGTCAAAACTGGCCTGAGAAACTCCACCTTAACAGCGCTTATGCCTTGTGAAAGCTCTTCACAAATCTCCAATTCAACCAACGGCATTGAGCCACCGAGAGGCTATGTCTCGGTTAAGCAATCAAAGGACGGCATCCTCAAGCAAATTGTTCCAGACTTTGAGAACCTTAAATCGCAGTACGAATTGCTTTGGGATATTAAAGATAACGAGGGCTACCTGCAATTGTGTGCAATTATGCAAAAGTTTATTGATCAATCCATTTCAACCAATACTCACTACGACCCTTCGCTATATGATGGCAGCAGAGTGCCGATGAAGTTGTTCTTAATGGACCTGCTTAAAGCTTACAAGTATGGCATTAAAACACTGTATTACCACACCACTCGTGATGGTGCGACAGACGAGCAAAACAATGCCAAGCCAGGCGATGATGATTGTGCTGATGGCGTTTGCAAACTCTAGGAAAAGATTATGTCATACAGTATTTTCAACCACACAATTAGCGACACCCTAACCCAACCCATGTTTTTGGGTGATAGTGTTAACGTTGCGCGCTTTGATAAACAAAAATTTGAAATGTTTGAAAAATTGACAGAAAAACAGCTGTCTTTTTTCTGGCGTCCGGAAGAAATCGACGTCTCAAAAGACAAGATGGATTTCGCCAAATTACTGCCGAATGAAAAACACATTTTCATCTCTAACCTGCAATACCAAATTTTGCTGGACTCGGTACAAGGCAGATCGCCCAATATTGCCTTCTTGCCAATTGTATCCTTGCCTGAATTAGAAAATTGGATTGAAACTTGGTCGTTCTCTGAAACCATTCACTCCAGAAGTTACACCCACATTATTAGAGCGATTGTCAACGAGCCGGGTGTGATCTTTGACGACATCATGAAAACCGATGAAATTATTAAACGCGCTGACAGTGTCTCTGCCAACTACGACAAACTGATCGAGAATGCGCAAGCCTACTTAGCGCACGGTGAAGGCGTGCATACAATCAATGGAAACACACTAACGGTTGATTTGCGAGCTTTAAAGAGGCAACTCTACCTCACTATCATGTCGGTTAACATTCTTGAAGCTGTGCGTTTTTATGTCAGTTTTGCCTGTTCCTTCGCCTTTGCCGAGCGCAAAGTCATGGAAGGAAACGCCAAAATTATTAAAATGATTGCACGCGATGAAGCGCTGCATCTAACCGGCACACAGCATATGCTTAATCTAATGCGCACTGGTAAAGACGATCCTGACATGGCAGCTATTGCACTCGAGTGCGAGGACGAAGTGATTTCGATGTTTAAAGAGGCGGCAGAACAAGAAAAAGAATGGGCTGAGTATTTATTCAGAGACGGCTCGATGATTGGCCTTAATGCTGAGATTCTTAAACAGTACTTAGAATACATTACCAATATTCGTATGGCAGCCATTGACTTGGATCCAATTTTTGAGCAGAGCACCAACCCACTGCCATGGATCAATCATTGGCTTGATTCAGACAATGTTCAGGTGGCCCCCCAGGAAACTGAAATTACCTCTTACTTGGTAAGTGCAATTGACAACACCATGAATGCCGACGATAACGACTTTGATGATTTCACGCTTTAAAGCTTGCGCTTGTTTAAATGTTTCGAATTGACGTTGACAATATTAATGGTAAAAACGAATCGCTTTATGTGTTTGGTGACGAATCCATCCTAACCGAACTTGAGAATAACAACATCCTAATAAACTACAATTGTCGACAAGGACATTGCGGTAGTTGTATTCTGCAGCTATTGGAAGGTGATGTTATGCATCAAGAGTGCCTTGTTCCACTCTCATCAGGTGAAATACTGGCCTGCCAGGCAAGGCCCGCTAGCGACATCAAAATAGCCGTTAGAGGCTAAATTTCGAACCCTCCAAGAAATCAATGATTTCGTCCGCCCTGCCCTCAAAAACAATTCGGTCTTTTTTGTTGTTGATTTGGTAGGCGTACATTGGATCGTAATAGTCCACTAAGAGGGTTTCAATAATGGGTAAAAAAAGTACCGAACCGCCCGAGCTATGATACCGACTAAGCGCATCTTCTAAAATTTTTGCAAGCTCTTGATGGCGCACACCACCCAAACGCTTGCGTATCTTTCCAAGACTCTCGCGCCAATAATTAGCAAAGTTCTGAAAGCCAAACCGCGTATCCAAAGCACAATATTTATCGTGCATATCAGCAACGTAAGTTTTTAGGCTAAGCGCGATTCTCTCGTCAACAGAGGCTTTTAAAACAACTAGCTTTGACGTTTGAGTGTTAAGTTTGAGTGCGTCTGGAATGTGGATTGTGCCAATATTTGTGCCTTCGTCTTCTAGCGCAATAAACGCCTGTTGTTTGTTTTTTATAAGCTCGATAGCCAGTGCATTTTCAAAGTTAATTTGTGTCGGCTGTGGGTCAACATCATTGCCAAAAGCAGAACCCCTATGGTTTGCCAAACCCTCTAAGTCAACACTGTTGTTCAGGCGATTTAATAATAGTGTCTTTCCAGCGCCCGTTTGCCCGCCAACGACAACAAAATTCAGTTTTTCGCTAAGTGACTCCAGCTCGTTAATCAAGTAACGACGCATTGCCTTGTAGCCACCTTTAATGCGTGGATAGGCAGTTTCAGAGTGCTCAAAAATCCAGCGTTGAGTAATCTGTGAGCGTAGGCCGCCGCGAAAACAATACAAAATACCGTGTGGATTGTCTTTAAAAAACGCCATCCAAGCATCGAGCCTCTGCTCTTTAACCTGTCCGCTAACCAATTGGCGACCAAGCTCCAACGCAGCCTCTTTGCCTATGTTTTGGTAGCAAGTGCCGATTTGCTCACGTTCATCATCCGTCATTAATGGTGCGTGCTGGGCATTGGGAAAAGCGCCACGGGAAAACTCTATGGGTGCACGAGTGTCTAGTAACGGCGTATTGTTGACAAACAAAGCCTCATAGTCGTCAATGATAGGTAAATCTATCATTGAAAACTAACGGCTTTTAACTGAGTTTCTGTTGGACAAATTTCACCAATTTCAGCGAATGATAATTGCTGCTCTTTAAATATCTCTCTTACCGTATTCTTGGCACTTTGAGAGACGGTAATAAGCAAACCACCACTGGTTTGTGGGTCGCAAATAATGGCCCTGTGTTTTTCTCCAAGTGCGCCCAATTGATGTCCATAGCTTTGAAAATTACGCTCGCTACCGCCTGGAATACAACCCAAGTCGAGATAATATTCAATATTATTGAGTAGTGGAATGCTGTCAAACGACAACTTAGCACTCACTTGGCTTGCTAGACAAACTTCCACCAAATGCCCCCCTAAGCCAAAACCAGTAACATCGGTAATCGCATTGACACCTTTAATTTTTGCAACCTCACTACCGACACTGTTGAGTTGCATCATGTGTGCAATGGCGTTTTGATGATCTTCAGTGCTGACTTTTTTCATTTTTTGCGCAGTCGATAAAACCCCTACACCAAGCGGCTTGGTGATAAAAATCGCATCGCCAATCTGAGCATCAGAATTCTTTTTTAAATACTTAAGGTCAACCTTTCCAGACACTGATAAGCCAAAAATCGGTTCGGGTGAATCAATACTGTGGCCGCCAGCTAGTGCTATACCAGCCTCGGCACAAATTGACCGCCCACCTTCTATCACCTCAGAGGCAACGTGTGCAGGCAATTTGTTAATCGGCCAGCCAAAAATGGCGATTGCCATCAACGGCTCACCGCCCATCGCATAAATATCACTGATAGCATTACAGCCTGCAATTCTGCCAAAGGTGAAGGGGTCATCAACAATGGGCATAAAGAAATCGGTTGTACTGATAAGTGCTTCACCATTACCTAAGTCATAAACGGCAGCATCGTCTTTTGATTCATTGCCCACAAGTAAATTGGCGTCGACAAAGTCAGTTTTACTGCCACTGAGCATCTCATCAAGCAGCTGTGGCGATATTTTACAACCACAGCCAGCACCATGACTGTACTCAGTCAAACGAACTTGTACGTTGTTATTCACTTTACAGTTAAATGCCTCGACTAATTGAGGCTTGCGTAAGCCGATTCAAGTTTCAGGTAAAGATCACTCGGAGAGATACCGGGATTGTCATCCATAATATTAAAAGCGACCACATTGTCCTCAACCCCACCCCATGTTTTAATGTAACTGCCGTCTTTGTAGCCGTTTTGTTGTCTGAAAGTATTCAATTGATTTTTGACAACGTAGCGCTTATACAGCTCAGCCGTATCCATACCAATACCTGACAGGGCTACAAAAAACAAATCGATTGTTTCGCGAATGGCGTTCTCGTTATTCTCGATTTTTGCTTGCGCCGATAGCGCTAGAATTTTCTCAAGAGTTTGTAGCAATATCTCTGGATCTAAATCACCAGCGACATCGATTTCTTCGTATTGATTGGCGTAAGACGGGTCACCAACTCGAATCGCTTCAGACATAACAAAATGCCAAATATCCACCAACTCAACTTTAATATTAGCCCAATCTGGCTCAACGTTGATATTTTTCCAATGCTTCCAATTAAAGGAATCAATCGCTTCAGCTGCCTCCATATAGATACAGCGATACCATGAAATTTGACGGTTTTCTTTGGTCAGCCCACCAACCCACATTTCGCCATTGGTGTGGTTGTTTAATTCGTTTTGAAGAGTGAACATTTGTTCAATGAGATTCATTCTATATCGCCTTTACTTTTGAGTGAAATTGATTATAGTCGATTCAATAATCAAGGGTGAAAAAGCTGGTTTTCGCCTGTTAATATTTAGCAACAGAACTGTCAATCTCGCTAGACCATGCGTCAATACCACCTTGCAAATTAATTAGATTTTCATAGCCTTGAGATTGAAGAAAATGAATGACGCGTAAAGAACGAACACCGTGATGACAATAGATAGCCAAATGCGCATCTTTGTCTAACTGAGCATAAGTCTGGGCAATGGAGCTCATTGGCATCAATTGAGCGCCCTCTATGCTGCAAAGTTCGAATTCCCAATCTTCGCGAACATCAATCAGGATAGTATTGCCATTATTTAGAGACGTTTTAAAAGCTTCGGCTGGTAAGTCCTGGATCATAATTGTTATGTTATTTTTACCGTCAATTTTACATCAATATAGCGCACTGAAAACAAAGGGGTAAAATGCTGAAATATGAGCCATGTTAAAGAAAATATCTTGCATTTTCCCTGTGATTATGTAATCAAAATAGAAGGTAAAAACAGACGTGAATTTGAGTCCAAAGTGTGTGAGATCATCGCGCATCATGCCGGCAAACTTGATGCTCATCAGATTGTGTCAAAGCACAAGGGTAAAATGACATCACTAACCATCCGTATTGTAGCCACCAGTAGAGCACAAATTGACGCCATCAATAAAAACTTAACAAGCTGCCCGGTCGTTGACTTTATTCTATGAGCAACTCCAACGAAGAGATATTTAACTTCCCTTGCGACTTCCCGATTAAAGTTTTTGGTAAAAAAACGCAGGGCTTTAAACGGACCGTGTGTGACATCATTGAACCCCATGCAGGCCAATTACACGACAACCAAATAACAGAAAAAGTTAGCTCAAAAGGCTCTTATGTTTCCTTTACGATTAGAATTGTCGCCACAAGTCGAGCGCAATTGGATGTTATTAATGAAGAGTTGCAAAAATGCCCTGATGTTGCCTATCTCTTGTAATCAATGTGATTAAAATTTGCGACAAGGGGGTTCAAGACTACGAAACTTGCTGGCGCTCTATGGTGTCTTTTACTGAGGCCAGAGATGAAAACACCCCGGATGAGTTCTGGATTGTGGAGCACAATCCCGTGCTAACTCAAGGACTTTCGGGTAAAGCCGAGCACCTTCTATCAACAACTGATATCCCTATTGTTCAATCCGACCGTGGCGGTCAAATTACTTATCACGGCCCAGGCCAGCTTATTGTTTATTGCCTGATTGATATTAAAAGATTGGGAATCGGAGTTAAAAAAATGGTTTCCATTATTGAGCAGTCGATTATAGACCTGTTACGGGATTATAAAATTCAAGCTAAAAGAAGTCCGGGAGCGCCCGGCGTCTACGTCGATGGCGACAAAATCGCCGCTCTTGGACTCAAGATTAAAAAGGGCAGAACTTACCATGGCCTTAGTCTCAACGTTGATATGGATCTTGAGCCATTCAAGCTCATTAACCCTTGTGGTTATGTCAATTTAAAAGTTACACAAATGCAGGATTTGGCGGATAATACGATTTTTTTAAATACCATTAAAAAACAACTTACTGAACACTTAGTTAACCATGTTACAAGACGTTGAAATTAAAGCCCTTAAGGGGGAGTCAAAAACTCAAAGACTGAAGATCAAGCCGGATGCTAGTCGCACACCACTTAGAAAGCCGAGCTGGATTCGAATCAAACACAGCAATTCTCAAAAAGTCAGCCAACTTAAGCAAACACTTAGAAAGCAAGAATTGTTTACTGTTTGCGAAGAGGCGCAATGTCCAAATCTAAACGAATGTTTCACCCACGGTACGGCAACCTTTATGATCATGGGTCAGATTTGCACAAGACGCTGCCCTTTTTGTGATGTCGCCCATGGAAAGCCAAAACCCCTTGACACCGATGAACCTCGTCACTTAGCGAACACCATTGCCAAAATGGCGCTTAAGTATGTTGTGATTACTTCAGTGGACCGTGACGACTTAAGAGATGGCGGTGCTACGCATTTTAAAAACTGTATTGACGCTATCAGAGCGCAAACACCCTCAGTAAAAATTGAAATATTAACCCCAGATTTCAGAGGAAGAATGAATAAAGCGCTCGATATATTCACCGACTGCCCTCCTGATGTCTTTAATCACAATCTGGAGACCGTACCCTTTCTCTACCCTCAAGTTAGGCCGGGCGCTGACTACCAGCACTCACTAGACCTATTAAAAACTTTCAAGTTACAACACCCTCAGGTGACGACAAAATCGGGTTTAATGCTGGGCGTTGGCGAAACCAAAAAACAAGTGCTGGATGTTCTGAGAGACTTACGTCTACACCAGGTTGATATGCTTACTTTGGGTCAATATTTACAGCCCAGCAGGCACCACCTTGCGGTTGAGGAATATGTTCATCCAGATCAATTCGCAGAATACAAAGAGTTGGCGCTAGAAATGGGATTCTCTCAAGTGGCGAGCGGACCCATGGTTAGGTCTTCCTATCACGCAGATTTACAAGCTCAGGGAGAGTTGGTTAGTTAAAGTAGTAAGGTGTGTAGGCCGGATAATAGATTGGATAGTATATCGGCACTGGGTAGTAGATTACAATTGGGTAATAGTTGCCAAAACCACTACTGATCGGTAGATGCCCGTAAGATTTCGCCCAAGCTGCAATCGGATCCATACCAATACTAGGGCTCGAGAAAGCAACCACCTTTTCGACTTCTCTTGGTGTCACCGGTTTTTCAACCTTAATGGCAAATGGATCTGAATTATCCTGAGCACTGAAATCCAAGAACTGAACATTGCCCGTTTGAATTATTTCTTGGGGCCAACCAGCCTGACTAGTGACACTGAAAGCAAGCAAAAATAAGGCGGTTAGTAACGATTGCTTGCTTGACATCAAAGCCTACTTTTGTCTTCTTTTTTCAAAAATACACTTGTATCAACTTTGCTTTGCTTTTGACCCCTCAAGTTTTTAGATGTATTCATTTGGGCATTATTATTCGATACATGTTCATTCGCCTCCTCCACAACATAGTCTCTTGCTTCTGTGTCAATCTGCGGCTTGTCAATTCGAATGCTTTGCCAAGCTAACTCGCCTGCACTGAGTGTCCCTAATGGTACCACAACTAAATTAACAAAAACCACCACCACAATACCAAACAGAAAGCTTACACCCATGCCAGCGAAAATTGGATCATTCAAAACCAAGGCGCCGATCGACAAAAATGAAACTAAACTGACTGTGTTGAGTCTTAATTGCGCCCTGTTCGATGCAATAACAGCGTCAAATAATCCCATACCAGAGGCGTAATGCTTGCTAGCATGATGCAAGGAGCACAAAGACCCATGAATGGCTAACGCAGATAAAACAACAAAAGCCAACAAAGAACTTGCACTGATACTCACACTAAGCAACCAATGCGCTGGTACGATTCCAATTAGTAATAATGCAATTGGCGCTAAAATAACGCTTGTAATGCGAAAGCTGCCATAACGCCAAAGCAGCAGCATGAAAATGGCAATGATGGAGGCAGCAAAAGCTATTGCGTAGTTTTTCAGCGTCTCTTTTGTCTCGGACCATACCCCGGACCAAGACAGGCTTACGTCATTAAAACTGTCGTTTTCATTCTGAAAAACATCATTAAGCAACGCATTGTTGTTAAGTAAGTTATCAATACTATTTTCAATTGTGCTGAGCGCCGTAGAGGCTATTTCGGCACCTTTGATTTGAGTTGATAAGTATTCCACTTTTTTTAAGTTTTTATGGAAAATTAAATCATCGTTTTTCGCATAAACAAAAGTACCGAGCTCGGACAAGGGAATCATTGAGCCGTGACTACTGGGTACGGGTAGTTGCGATAAATAACCCAGTTGAGACCTTTTACTAAGCGGGATACTCATAATAATATCGGTCGACTCAATTGCGTTTTTCAGATACACACTCGTCACCTTGGCGCTCGACATTGCCAACAAAAGACTTTGTTTAATGGACTCCTGACTTACACCAAAGTAGGTCGCTTTTTCACGATCCACCTTAAAATTAATAACGGGCTGTTCGTCACGAATAAAGTGATGAACGCTTTCTACCAGAGGGTTTTTTGAGATTAACTGTTTTAAACCCCTAGTTGCTTGCTTTCTGAGAATGTCGTCTTCACTGTAAACCTCGGCGACCAAACTTTGAGAAAGCGGCGCTGCCATCAGCATGTTATTAACAAGTACTGTTGCGCCAGAATTGTTGGCAATCGGTTGGATCAGCTCTAGAGCCATCCTGGCTATCTCTTCGCTTGTTTTAGAGCGTGCCGAAGGCTCGGTTAAAAATAAGTGCAACTCGCCACGGTCACTCGACTCAAGCAAAATATTTCGCCAAATTTCGGTTTTATTTACACTTGGAGAGATTGCCCCAGAATATAAGCTAATGCTTTTAACTTCGGGTATTTGTTGTAATTTCAATGCCATTGCGTTCAACACTGTTGCGGTTATCGGTAAAGCGCCGCCGTCAGGCATACTAACAATGAAACCAAATTCACTTGAATCATCTGCTGAAATCATATTAATTGGCGCTTTTTGAGTTGCCAACAATGTAAGTGAAAAAACAGTCGCTCCAATCAAGGAAAACAGTAATAACCTGCCGTACAACTTGGCCGGGTAAAAATAACGCAACAACCAATCAGTGAACTTGTTTTTCAGTGAAAAACCGCCTAAATGATCAAAGTCAACCAACTTCAGCGAAAAATACGGCAGAAAATAAATTGAGGCAATAACACTGGAGACAATAAAAATAATGCCCATTGTTAACAACGGAAAAAAGTAGCCATTGACAACCGAGTGATAATCAACAAGAAGCAGCGGGGAAATAAGCAAAATAAAGACCATAGCAGAGATGGAAATCAATTTTTTTGAATCTTTAACTAATTGCACTAAACCACCAACCGAGCGCTGTGAGCCAGGTTTTAACTCGCTTCTTAATAACTGAGCGGTGATTAATCCAGAACAAAGAGCGATGGATATCATCAATCCTAAAATACTCACTCTTGAAAGCTCAAGTCCAATTACATTTGCAAAAGTCAGGGAGGCAGAAAGCGGTATCAACAGCAAAAAGGAAAAAACCAAAAGTCGCTTAAAACCCAAAGCTAGAAAAACCGATAAAGCGATAAATCCGATAAAGATAATTAGCTTAGTAAGCCAAAATTGCGTCATGTCATTGGCCAGTGCCAATGTGTTTCTCGTCATGACAACGCCAACTTGATTCGAAGGGTTTTCAGCCTTCATAGAGGCAATTTGAGCATTAAGATGTTCATTAAGCAAAACACCTTGAGCGCCCGAGTCTTGATATAAGGCAATTGTTACTGCTTGAGCGCCAAGTGGCGCCACTTCTTTGGAAAAATAACCCGCCATTTGCGAGGTGTCTTTTACGCCGAAACGAACGCTAGCTACATCACGCACAGTAATTGGCGTGCCACTTATTGTGGTTACAACAATATTGGCAATGTCCTCAGTACCACGAAAATAATCGCCCGCATAAATATCTATTTGATTGCTATCGTATTCAATATCACCGACATTACTACTGCCGTTCGCACCTCGAATGGCTTCGAGAACCATCATTAGGCTAATGTCAAAATTTGCCAATCGTGTGGGCGAGATGTCGACATGAAACGCACTTTGCCTTCCGCCAGTTACTGTACCCCTGGAAATCCCATTAAGCACCTCAAAATCTGTCAAGCTTTGCAGGGCAATAACTCTAAGTTGGGCGTCGTCTAGAGAGTTGGAGAAAAGAGTGAGAATTGCAAATGGCCGCTCTGAGGCGCTACTGATCTTAGTGTCGGTTATTTTGGCGCCCTCAGGCAGCACTTCACGAGCTTTACCAATACTTTTATGAATGGCATTTAACACCTCTTCAGCACCCCTAACTTCTTCAAGCTCAAGTGTAACTATTGCGTGACTCTTGTCACTTATCGAACTAATTTTCTTAATGCCATCAATGTGTAAAAAACTGCGCTCCAGGGGCGCTACAGCAAGGCTTGATAGAATATCGGATGAAACCCCAGGGTAGCTAATATCAATATCAACAATGGGTGGAGTTTTGGTCTTGTCCAAGCCCTTAGGTATCGATAAATAGCTCATGATACCAATGATGAGAATACCTATAAAAAGAATAAAAGTAACGGGTGAGTGAACACTTTTATTCAAGTTTTGGTCGCTGCTGTTGAATGAAGTTTCATCAATAGTTTGGCTATTTTCATTCATTAGCAATACTCACCTAAATAGCCAAATTTAGAGCTAAATACTGCTTAGGGTTGTTCAAAATCACCTCGCCAACCCCAAGGCCAGTGAGCACTAAAGTCATTCTTTCATCAAGAGAGTCGCCCAGTCGTATAAAGCGCTGACCAACCTGATTGGCGTTGTTAATGACATAGACGCTAGGTAGGCTCGCGTGCCAAGAAATGGCGGCATTTGGAATCATCGGTACGGGTTTGCCGTCATTGGAAATCGGTAACTCTACTTCCGCAAAACTACCGGGTAATACGGGCACCCCTTGAGGAAGGTTTAACAACACAACAGCACTATGGCTGTAGTCTTGTGTCATGGGTTTAATTTGTGCAACAGTTGCAGAAACGGCTTGACGAATTGTATCAATTTGCACTTTGTAAAATGCACCAATTCTGACTTGTGGTAACAGCCTAATTGGCACGCGAACCTCAAGTTGCAGTTGCCCAATATTGGAAAATTCTAACAGCGCCTGATGGGGCTGCGTTTGCTGTCCCTGAGACACATATTTACGGATAATCATGCCATTAAAGGGTGCATGGACGTTTAGGTTTTGCAATTGAGACTCGATAAAACGCAACTGAGTTTGCGCTTGATTTAACTGATATTGGGCGTTATTGACAATCGTCCTCTGCTCATCACTTAACGTCTGCGAATTTGCTTGAGCGTAGCGAAGCATTTCACTCGTTTGCATAATTTGGTCATAGGCGCTCGCCCTTTGAGTCTGTAGCGCTCTTTGATCAAATTCAATCAAAATTGAGCCTTTGGAAAACAAATCACCTTCATTGCCATTAACAACAGCAATTTGAGAGTAACTATTAGCGTTCAGTTCAACAACTTCTGACGAAACAACCGTGCCCCCAAGTACAGCGAGGTGAGAGTAACTGCCGTTAGCTACGGTGTAAGTATCACTGGTAAAATCAGCATTGGATTCACTGCCAAGCGCCGCCATCACTGAGTGTGTAGACACACTCAGAAACAATATAACAGCAGTATGTCGTAGGCACGAAATTAGCACAAATTAAAGCAATACAGTTAATAGTTATCTTCTCCAAATTTATTATATATCAGCTACTTTTGGCAATGGAGATTCTTATGGCTCTAACTGCTCTTTAAATGCCACAACAAGTGAAATCTAATCGGCGAATACACCGCACTTAACTTTATAATAACCCTATTCAGAATCAACACTAAAAACATGTCAATCGCATTTACACCCGGTGAGCCATCTGGCATCGGCCCAGACCTGGCCGTTATGGTCGCACAACAAGAAAGAGTTCAAAGCATAGTCGCTTATTGCGATCCAAATATTTTACAAAAAAGAGCAAAAAAACTTGGCTTGCCAATTCGTTTGACTGAATCAGCAACAACAAAACCAGGTGAGCTTAGTATTTATCCAATCTCAGCAAAGGTGGATGCCGTCCCGGGATTGCTCAATGCCAATAACTCTGAATACGTGCTTGAAACTTTAACAACAGCTGGCAAGCATTGTTTAAGTGGAGAGGCTGATGGCCTGCTAACGGGCCCAGTTCACAAGGGCATTATCAATGAGGCAGGCGTTGAGTTTAGTGGTCACACCGAATTTTTTGCCAAACTAAGCAATGTCAGTAAAACAGTTATGTTGCTTGCCACCGACACCTTGAAAGTCGCCCTAGCAACAACCCACCTGCCTTTGAGTCAAGTCTCAAAAAGCATCACTCAAGACTCATTAACGCAGGTGATTGAAATCATCAATCATGATTTTCGCTATTTTGGTATAAAAAAACCACACATTCTGGTTTGTGGTTTAAACCCACACGCAGGAGAAGACGGCCATTTGGGCGATGAAGAGATAACAACCATCTCGCCAGTAATTCAAAAATTAAACACCAAAGACTGTCACTTGTCTGGCCCAGTTCCAGCGGACACCGCCTTCACTCCTGACTCATTAATGGGTATTGATGTGGTCTTGGCAATGTATCACGATCAAGGCCTACCAGTGCTGAAAACACTTGGCTTTAAAAAATCAGCCAACATCACTTTGGGTCTGCCATTTTTTCGTACCTCAGTTGACCACGGCACTGCATTGGACCTTGCTGGAACCGGAAATATCAGCTTGGGCAGTTTTCATACCGCCCTCTCCTACTTTAATGCACTGAGTGATTATGCAGCACAAGGCTAGAAAACGTTTTGGACAAAACTTCTTAATCGATTCTCAAATTATTGAGAGAATTGTCGCCACCATCGCCCCCAATGCAAAAGACAATCTTATCGAAATTGGCCCTGGAAAAGGTGCGTTGACGCTGCCATTACTTGAACACTTAAATGAAATGAATGTCATTGAGATTGACCGAGATTTAATAGCGTTACTGGAAGCGCAAAATCATCAGAAGCTCAGCGTTATAGAGGCGGATGCACTTAAATTTGATTTTGGCCAACTGAAAGACAAGGCAAGAATTGTGGGCAATCTGCCTTACAACATCTCTTCGCCTCTACTGTTTCATTTGTTGACGCATCGACGCAACGTTATCGATATGACCTTCATGCTACAAAAAGAAGTGGTTGATCGAATTGTCGCACCCCATGGCAGCAAAACTTATGGTCGCTTAAGCGTCATGATGCAAGCTTTTTTTGACGTTGAATTGATGTTTAGCGTACCCAAAGAATCTTTTGATCCTCAGCCAAAAATAGAATCGGCAATCATCTACTTCAAACCCAGAACGGATGCAGCACTTAGTGAATCAACACTTTTAGAAAAAGTTGTAAAGGCTGCGTTTTCACAACGTAGAAAAACACTTAGAAATTGTTTAAAATCAATCCTTACTCAAGAACAAACCGACATCGATTTGTCACGGCGTGCAGAAATGCTCAGTGTTGATGAGTTTATTAACCTAACCAAAGACTATGCAAAACAAAATTGACATTGATGTAGAGGTCACCTATCTACCCAACCAATCAAACCTTCCTAACGGTCAGTATGCTTACGCCTACACGATCACTATTACCAACAAGGGTAATAGTGGCGCTCAATTAAGAACAAGGCGCTGGCTAATAGAGGATGAGTCTGGCCTTGTCGAAGAAGTTGTTGGCGAGGGCGTTATTGGCTTGCAGCCACACCTTTCACCAGGAGAAAGCTTTGAATACAGTTCGGGCGCTATCATTAATACCGAAACTGGCTCAATGAAAGGCGCTTACGGCATGATTAATGACGAAGGGCAGCGCTTCGAAGCCATCATTCCAGAGTTTGTTCTCAGCAAACCTTACACGCTCCACTAGGCACTTAACATGGATTATGCTATTGGGGATGTGCAGGGTTGTTTTGACAGCCTCCAGAAGCTACTAAAAAAAATACATTTTAATGCCGAATGCGATCGACTATTTTTTTTAGGTGATGTTGTCAACCGTGGAAACAAGTCTTTGGAAGCACTTCGATTTATAAAATCACTCAAAGACAACGCTCAAATGGTTCTTGGAAACCATGACTTCCATCTCTTGGTTTGCGCACTAACACCACATCAGCCAAATCGAAAAGACACTTTTCACGACATATTGAATGCACCTGATAAAAACTCACTGCTTGACTATTTGCTCACACGGCCGCTATTGATTGAGCACAACAACGCCTTATTAGTGCACGCAGGCATTCCACCACAATGGGATAAAGCAAGTGCGCTCCAGCAGAGCAAATTAGTTGAAAGCCACCTACAAAGCGGTGCTATTGAGAAATTTCTTAGCGTCATGTACGGCAACGAGCCCGCCAAAGAATCCGACTGCTTGAACGAAGAAGAAGTCTGTCGATACGCTATCAATGCAATGATGCGCATGCGCTTTTGCAAAGAAGATGGCGAATTAGAATTTGAACATAAAATGGATGCGGATGAGGCACCCAGTGGCTTCAAGGCCTGGTTTATGCACGAAAACAGAGCACTAAAAAACACCGACGTGCTCTTTGGTCACTGGTCAACTTTAAACAACATCAGTGTCGAACGCATCCATCCCTTGGATCATGGCTGTGTTTGGGGAGAAAAGCTCAGCGCACTTAACTTGGAAACTCATCAACTAACTTCTGTGCGCAGCATCGAAGTTAGTTAAAAGTTGTCACTTCTAAGCTTGATAGCGCCTTCAAAAACAAACTCAGCAGGGCCTGACAAGTAAACGTCGCCATCAGTGCAATGCTCAATTAAAGCATCACCGCCAGTCAAATGCACCGTTACCACATCATCTAACAACCCCATTTGTTGACCGTGCACAACGGCAGCCGCAGCACCAGAACCACAAGCCAAAGTCTCACCAACACCGCGCTCAAAAACGCGTAGGTCTATCTCGGCTCGATTAACAATACTCATAAAGCCAACATTGGCACTTTGTGGGAAAAAATCGGCATTTTGTATCTTGGTCCCAATAACCTCAATATCACTATCATTAAAGCTGTCAGCTATAATGACAGCATGTGGATTTCCCATCGATAAGGCACCCATAGAAACCCCCTCAACATGGTATTCTTTTGCCAATTTCTGAATAGAAATTGGCACCCTAGATGGCTCAAAAACAGGAGCGCCCATATTGACTCTAACGGTGTTATCTCGATTCACTTCAAGAGTCATAATGCCGGCGCGCGTTTCTACTGTGATCTTTCTGCTGTTAATTAAATCCTTTTCAACAACATAACGCGCAAAACACCTTGCGCCATTGCCACACTGCGACACTTCTGAACCATCGGAGTTGAAAATTGTGTATTGGAAATCAACACCAGCACTGATGGCTGGCTCAACCATGAGCAATTGATCAAATCCAACACCAAATTTTCGATCAGCCAAGTCGCGAATTTCTTCACAGGACAGGCAAACATTGCCTTGAGTGTTATCAATAACGATAAAATCGTTCCCAAGTCCTTGCATTTTCGTAAAATATACCATAGCGGTATTTTAACGATATGCGCACCCAATATTTCTATAATGCCTTAACAAAGCCCAACACCGTACTTTTATATGATCACACCAAGCAGTATCAACCTTAACAAGACAAAAAACACGCTAACCGTTTCTTTTGAAGGGGTTGATTACCCATTGTCAAGTGAATTTTTACGGGTTTATTCACCTTCGGCTGAAGTCCAAGGTCACAAACCAGAGGACGCTGTACTGCAACTTAATAAAGAAAATGTGCTAATACAAAACGTTCGCCCAATGGGCAATTACGCCGTTGTACTGCATTTTGACGATGGTCACGATACCGGCATCTATTCGTGGTCATATTTACACCATTTGGCGACCCGTCAAGGACAGCTTTGGAATGAATATCTAGAAAAGGTCTCACAAAGATTGTCGTCCAAGTGAGTGCTAATTCACTCATTCACCTTCGAAATCATGACAAAAAATGTACTAGATTCCCTATCTGGCGCGATATTTTGTTAAAATTATCTTCGGCTCAAATCACTTATTAACTTCATTCGAGTATATAATGAGCCCAAAATTTGACAATTGTTAACAACAACCATGAAAAATAAAATTATTCAAATTAGTATCATTATTGGCCTGCTCTTCTCGGTTCAAGTTGGCGCCGCCCCAATTAAAAACATTGAACTTTCGGGACTTGATGTTATTCCAGATAGCACCGTTTTAAATTACCTCCCTGTAAGTGCTGGAGACGAAATCACTGGTGCAACATCTGACCAAATTATTAAAACACTGTTCGCTACTGGCTTTTTTAGTGATGTCGTTGTCTCCATTGAGATAGATACGATTTATGTTGCCCTTGTCGAAAATGCACACATCAAATACATTGACGTACTTGACTATACCGATAAAGTGCTAAACAGCGACACCGTTAATTCCACATTGGGCGCTTTGGGCTTAAGCTCAGGCGAAGTCTACAACAAGAGAAATCTTTTTGAGACAATATCAGCATTCAAAGCAATGTATATCGCTGAGGGTTTTTACAACATTGAAATTGAACAAAATATTGACTTAGACCTTCAAAACAGAATTGGTATTGAGCTTGTTATTACAGAAGGTAAAAGAGCGAAAATTGGCTCAATGAACATCAATGGCTCTGTTGTCCACACCGAAGATGAACTGCTGGATTTATTTGATATTGGTGTGGCTGGTAATTTTCTTATTAATTTCTTTACTGACAAAGACCGCTATACGGATAAAGCGCTTAACAATGGGCTAGAAAAATTGCGTAGCCTGTACTCAAATAATGGCTACCTTGATTTCTCAATTAACAGTGTTAACACCACCTTGTCCGATGACAAAGAGACTATTAATATTGCAATAGAAGTGGCCGAAGGCGCCCAATACACATTGGGAAATCTTACTTTTAGTGGTAATTTGGGCAATCAGTCAGCCGATAATTTGCTTGCGCTATTCTCACTCAATTCGGGTGCGATATTTGATAGACAGCAATTGGTTAATAGTATTCAAAAAATTAACTACTTATACGCCGACCAAGGCTATGCTCACGTCGACGTAAACCCCATAACTGAGGAAGATTCAGCCTCAAACAGTATTCACCTTAATGTGAACATAACGCTGAATAAAAAAGCCTATATCAACAGAATCACCATCACTGGCAACACCAGAACTCAGGACGAGGTTATTCGTCGAGAAATCGGACTTTCTGAAGGCGGCCTTTATTCGGCTAGCGCCATAAGTGAATCTCTTAATAAGCTCAGAAGGCTTGGATTCTTCTCCAACGTTACTTTGCAAACCTCAAGGCTTGCGGACACGCCTGATAAGATTGACTTAAACTTCGTAGTACAAGAAACCAAGACTGGCGCACTTAGCGCGGGCGTATCGCATAGCCAAAGCTTCGGCATGTCGTTTAATGCAGGCATCAGAGAAAAAAACTTTCTCGGCTCTGGCAACACACTTAACGCCGAGCTGCAATACTCAGAAACTTTTAAAAAGCTCAGTTTCTACTTTGAGGACCCTTACTTTAACAATGAAAAACACAGCATTAATTACGGCGTATTTGTAAGCTCAATTGACGACAACGAAGTTTCTCAGGACTCTTATCAAATTAACTCTAAAGGATTTAGCCTTGGTTACGGTGTTCCGCTTACTGAAAATACTCGCCTTAACGCCAAATTGCAATACTCAAACAACAGCATTACATGTGGCTCTACATTCGCCGGTGCCAACTATGAGTCCGCACAGTGCGCCTATGACAGTAGAAATGAAATTAAGCTAAACCTCAACTGGACTGAAAATACGCTAAATCATTATATGTATCCTACAGAGGGCAAAAGCAACACCTTTAATATTGACCTAGGCTTGCCTTTAGGTGACTACCAATACATCAAAATTGATGCCAACCACAGAAACTATAAGCCGCTAAACAACAATCTGACGCTGAAACTCACCGGCGATCTTGGTATAGCAACTGGCTATGGGAGCGAGGCTTTACCATTCTATAAGCGCTATTTTGGTGGCGGTAGTGGCTCGGTGCGTGGCTTTAAATCCAAAACACTTGGCCCGGTCTATCCAAACGGAAACCCTAAGGGTGGTGAATTTTCAATCCTGGGAAGTGCCAATATCATTTCCCCTATTACCTTTATCGATGACAGTGAAAACA
>ENA-OSET01000122-OSET01000122.1-sediment-metagenome-genome-assembly--contig:-NODE-122-length-88304-cov-6.855418_pt1 | contig 88304 bp, 97 predicted proteins | sample MGYA00237882_ERZ534229 | MGnify/ENA primary metagenome ERZ534229 (study PRJEB26408, sample SAMN06266212) | sediment metagenome | isolation source: Hudson Canyon methane seep mesocosm | place: USA:Hudson... | reverse complement strand
TAGAGGTGGAGAGGTTGAGCACGATAGCGTGGATGAGCAGCTATACGATGCTTACGAGCAGCTCCAAGGGGTTCTTTCGCTTGCATCGGATACGAAAACTGGGGCGTTGACGTTGAGTGCCACGACCAATGATCGATCTTTAGCTAAAGAACTTGTTGATATTTATTTAATAGAATTAACAGATTATTTAAAAACAAGAGAAGTTGAGGAAATATCCAACAAAATTAAGTTTTATAAACAAGAATTGGCAATGACCCAAGATGTGGAATTAAAAATGCAGATAGCAAATTTGTTGTCTTCTTTGGTGCAAAAAAGAGTGCTGTCAAATGCGAGTGAATATTATGTCATTAATCAGCTAATACCACCAACTGTAGCTCACATTAAGGATAAGGTGGGGCCAAAGAGGAGTTTAATCCTTGTTTTGTCAATGATTCTATCATTGATGATCGGTGTATTTGGTGCTTTTTTTAAGGAGTTTTTGGTCAAAAATGCTTCTTCGAGAAATTCTTGAAATGACCCGGTTTTAACTACTCATTAGAAGATAAATAAATTGTAGGTTAGTTTTGAGCTATAATTCAGCCAACGCTCATCATGGAACTTTCTTTTGAATTCACCTCAACACTTAGCCATTATTATGGATGGCAATGGAAGATGGGCAGAGTCTAGGGGGCTTCCCAGGGTCAAAGGTCATCATCAAGGTGTTAATGCTGTTCGCAAGGTAGTTAAATATTGCGGTGATATTGGTGTTGAGAGGCTGACATTGTTTGCGCTAAGTTCTGAGAACAAAGGTCGGCCCAAAGAAGAAGTAAAGTGGCTGCTAAAGCTGTTTTTGGCCACATTAAAGTTGGAAGTCAATAAACTAAATAAGGCCAATGTTTGTCTAGAAGTTATTGGCGACATGTCAATGTTTGGTAAGCAATTGCAAGAAGGGGTTGCGTCAGCAGAGAAATTATTATCAAGCAATACAGGCTTAAAACTGGTTATTGCTGCCAACTATGGTGGTAAATGGGATATTACGCAGGCCGTTAGAAAAATAGCTGAATTGAACAAAAGTGGCGGCGTTAGAACAAGTGCAATTGATGAGTCGCTTATTGCACAACACTTATGTTTGAGCGGCAGCCCCGTGGATTTATTGATTCGAACAAGTGGTGAGCAGAGAATCAGTAATTTCTTATTGTGGCAGCTGGCCTATAGTGAGCTATATTTTACAGATACTTTTTGGCCAGATTTTGACGAGAGATGCCTTGAAGAGGCACTTCAATCTTTCGAAGGCAGAGCTCGAAGGTTTGGTCGATAAATAAGAATAGTTGGCGACTTGTTATTTATTTTTGACAATAAATAGTTTTTAAGATGGTTTAAGATTATTAGGCTTGGTTGTGTAATATTGTTTTGATTTGCTCAGCTACAGCTGTTGTTAAATATTTCGATTGAACATGCTTTTGAGCACTAATTGCTATCGAATTAGAAGGTGTTGAATTAGTAGTCACCTCTATGATTTGATTCGCAAGAGCAGTGGGGTCTTCTTTTTTCACCAAATAGCCTGTTTCGTTGTGAGTGATAATTCCCTCAGGGCCGCCGCACTTTGTTGCAATAACACGTTTTATTCTTACCATTGCTTCAATCACCACCATGCCAAACGTTTCGATTCTTGATGGTAGAACAAATATATCAATAGAGTCAACAAAAGCATCTCGTTCTGCGTTCGACACCCAGCCTCTGATCGTCAGCTCACTCTTTAGGTTAAGCCTCCAGCGGAGATAGTGCAGGTATGGTTTGAGCTGCCCCTTGCCGGCAATAATTGCTTTGAATGGCGTGCCATTTTGTTTGAGAATTACCAAGGACTCGATTAAAGTGTGAAAGCCCTTTTTGCGCCGGAAAAGTCCCATCGCGCCGATAAGAGGCACTTCAGGTAAGTCACGATAAGTGGCTTCTGAGGTGATTTTCACCATATTGGGAACAACATGAATAGGTTTTGTAAAGCCTTCTTCTATTAAGAATTCTTTGACTTTGCTCGAGACTGCAATCAGTTCGTCGGCGTGCTCAATGTGCTTATTGCTGAACCAATGGATAACGCCAATAATTTTAGTTTTATCGCCAATTGCATTGCGCACCAGTTCTAAATCTGATTGTTTGTGGCAAAAAATTAAGTTCGGCTGAATGGCATTGAGCTGGATTTTGAGTTTCTTAATAACGCCGCTCTTAGCAAAGAGTTGGGTTGCTCTTGAGTAGTCAATTTCATAAACAGGCAAGTTGAGTGACTCAATCATCGGTTTTACCGATGCACCCTTGCGCACCACTGAGTGTACTTCGTGCCCAAGGCTCGATAAGGCTTCTGAATACAGGACAAAGGATTGCTTCGGCCCCCCCAAGTCTTTTCCTGAAATAAAGTTAACAATTTTCATTGGCTTTGATTTTATAGCAATCGTTCATACCGCCGGTCTAGATTAGGTGCTGCAATGCCAATAAAAAAGACGCCTTTCGGCGTCTTTTGACCTATTGTATGTTGAGAACATTGACAAATTCGAGTTGGGTAACTCTTAAAAAGGAGAGAGAAATTTGCAATAGGTGTTTTTATTGTATCACTTTGGTCTATATTATGTGGATCAATTTGAAATAAATTCTTAAAGAAACAATAAATGGAAGTCGGGGCGATGGTTTGCACAACTCCATGTAACGGATTGATTATTGGTGTAGTTGGCTTTACCCGAGGTTTTTTACATGATCAGCGCATTTTCTATAAAGAAAATCTAGGTTATCTTTATGAGTGCGATCAATAATTCTTTGACCATCATCACTATGATGAAGAATGTTATGAATTAAGCCATACACTGATTTCATATTTTTGCGATCTTTACTCTTGAGATTGTAGTCAGATATGTTTAACCATCTGTCTTCTGCTGAAGTAATAATCTTGTCTAACTGTGTGATAACTTCACTAATGTCTGAATTTAAACCCATACGTTTATTCTACCGTAACGGATTTAGCTAAATTGCGTGGTTTGTCGACATCAGTTCCTTTGACCAAAGCGACATGATAGCTCAGGAGTTGCAAGGGTATTGTAAAGATAATTGGTGCTGTAATTCGGCCAAGGTTGGAAGTGACGGGTATTACGTCCATTGCTTTCATCGACTTAATATGTGAGTCCTCATCTTCAAAAACAATCATTTGTGAGCCTCTGGATTTTATCTCCTGGAGGTTGGATTTTAGTTTGCCGAGTAACTCGTCATTCGGTGCAATAGCAATCACTGGGATGCTTTCATCGATAAGCGCAATCGGCCCGTGTTTTAACTCACCTGCTGGGTAGGACTCGGCATGGATATAACTGATCTCTTTTAGCTTAAGTGCACCTTCCATCGCAATGGCGTGCATCGTGCCCCGACCTATAAATAAAGCACTGGTTTTGTCTTTAAAACGTTTTGCTAATTCAATTATTTGATCTTCTTGTTTTAACGCCTTGTTGACTAGGCCGGGAAGGCGTTTTAAGCCCTCGACAATAGCTTTTTCTTGTTTTTTATTTATCGTTTTTTGAATGACACCCATAGAGGTGACAAGCAATGCAAGTGCAACCAGCTGCGTGGTAAATGCTTTGGTGCTGGCAACACCAATCTCAGGGCCTGCATGAGTGAGAAAGGTGAGTTCTGATTCTCTGGTGATGCTGGATTCTGCTGAGTTGCAAATGCAAAGTGTGTTGATTTTTTTATTGATTTTCCTGGCTGTTTTCAGTGCTTCAAGCGTGTCTGCGGTTTCGCCGCTTTGTGAAATGGTAACGAAAAGTGTGCCGTCCAATAGAATTGGGTGGCGATAGCGATATTCACTGGCCACTTCAATATTGCAGCGAATTCTTGCAATATCCTCAAACCAATATTTTGCAACAAGGCCAGCATTGTAGCTGGTGCCACAGGCAATGATTTGCACTTGCTTTATTTTCTTAAAGATTTTTTGCGCTTTAGGGCCAAAAGCAGAAAACAATACTTTTTCTTCACCAATGCGAGACTCGAGCGTGTCCCTAATCGATTGCGGCTGCTCAAAGATCTCTTTTTGCATAAAATGCTGATAATCACCAAGATCGACTTGACCTTTTTTTAGCTTCGAGGTTTTGACAGGGCGTTCAACCAAATCTCCTGCGGCATCATAAATGGTGACTTTGCCTAAGGTGAGTTCGGCAATATCCCCTTCTTCAAGAAAGATAAAATCTTTGGTTACTGGCAGTAGCGCCATTTGATCCGAGGCAATATAATTACCTTTTTTGCCAATGCCAATCACTAAAGGGGAGCCTTTGCGAGTGGCAATCAGTGTGTCTGGGTATTTGGGTGAGACAACACCTAGGCCGTAAGCGCCATCGAGCGTCCCGACTGTTTTCTGCACGGACTCTAGCAACGTTTCACTACTCCGCATGGCCAGGTGAATGGCATGAGCGATGACTTCGGTATCTGTGTCTGAGGTGAATTTATAGCCTTGCTCTTTTTGTGAAGTTTTAAGGTCTAGGTAATTTTCAATAATGCCGTTGTGTACGACACTGACGCTATGGTTGCAAATGTGTGGGTGAGCATTTCTGCTAGAAGGCTCACCGTGTGTAGCCCAACGAGTGTGAGCAATACCAATATTGCCTTGTATTTTATGCTTTCGTGTTTTAAGGTTTTCTTCAAGGCTCTCTACCTTGCCAACGGCTCTTGCACGATTAAGCGAATTATCTTCAGCAAGAACCACCATGCCAGACGAATCGTAGCCACGATACTCCAGGCGCTTTAAGCCGTCTAATAATATTGAGCTAACATCTTGACTGGCAACTCCGCCAACGATTCCACACATAGGGCGCTTTAAAAAGGTTTGAAATGAAGATTATAATGAACAATTGCGTTCGATCGAAACAGAACATTCATTATAAAAAGACAATGATTTGCTGACATTAAACAGCAACCACAGATTTTGTTGATAAGACTAGCTCATGTTGCTTGCCAATCAAACTCATCAATAAACATATGCGCTCATCGGAGTTATAGCTATTGAAAATAGCTTCGCAACCTTCGAATGCACCCTCCGTTATTTGTACTTTGTCGCCAGATTTAAAGTTACTAAGTTCAATCACTTTGTCAACGGTTTGGCTATGACGACCTTTAATACAGTGGATAACGTCATCTTGTACTTTGGCAAATTGCAGTCCGAACCTGACAAAATTAGACACACCTCTAGTGGAATGAATGGGTGTCCAGCTTTGGGATTTGTCGTCCAATTGAACAAACAAATAACGAGGAAAAAGTGATACAGTTTTATTGTTAATAATCGCTTTTGGGTGGAAAACTGTATAGTCTTGATTGAGCAAATTTTGCTCGGCAATTGCCTCTTGTTTAGGTTTGGATTGAATCATGTACCAATTTTTCATGCAGGCTATTATAAAGTATTTAAATCCATATTGACCCTTGTTGTTATGTTTTAGCAAGCGGAGTAAAGCGACGTTTTAGACTATAATCCTTAGTCAATGAAAGCCGACCTACACAATCATTCTTACTACTCCGATGGCGTGTTGTCGCCGAGCGCAGTGGTTGCGCTTGCCAATGAGTCGGGTTGTGATTTGTTTGCATTGACAGATCATGATACAACGGATGGCTTGGATGAGGCTATAGAGGCAGCAGCCGAATTACCAGTGAACTTGGTTACCGGCGTGGAAATATCGGCTTTTTGGCGTAATATGACCATTCATATTGTTGGTCTTGACCTTGACACGGAATGTGAAGAGCTGCAAGCAGGATTGCGACACAATCAAGAACAGAGGGCTGAGCGGGCTGAACGTATTGCGCTTGGCTTGAGACGCGCAGGCATTGCAGATGCTATGGAAAAAACACAAGCACTCAGTAAAACATCGATGTTAACGCGTACGCATTTTGCGCAAATGCTCATTCAAGAGGGTTATTGTAAGGATATGAAATCCGTTTTTAGGCGTTTTCTTGTCGGCAAAAAACCTGGTGGCACTCGAGTCGAGTGGAAGGAATTTGATGAGGTCATTGGCTGGATACACGCTGCGGGCGGTAGGGCGGTTCTGGCGCACCCTTTCCGCTACCGCATGACAAATACAAAAATCAAGAAAATGCTGCTAGATTTTAAAGAGGCTGGCGGCGACGCTATGGAGGTAATCACAGCAACCAGTACTGCTGATGAGATTAGTTGGAGTGAGCAATGGGCAAGCGAATTTAATTTGTTATCCTCATGCGGCTCTGACTACCACGGATGGCCCAACCAAAGAATTCGGATGGGTCGACTTGCTGACTTGCCTGAATCCAGTAATGAAATTTGGAAACATTTTACATGTCGATATTAATCAGTATTCACCCGGAAAATCCACAAGATCGCTACGTCAAACAAGTGATCGAGGCGCTCAATTCTGGTGGCGTCATTGCCTATCCAACGGATTCAGGATATGCCTTGGGTTGCACACTGGGAAACAAGAATGGCCTAGAAAAAATTAGGCAAATTAGAGAATTGGATAAACACCATCACTTTACTTTGATGATGCGTGACTTATCCCATGTTGGTGAATACGCAAAGCTGGATAACGCTTCGTTTCGCCTGATGAAGAAAATACTGCCCGGTGCTTACACTTTTATTTTGGAAGGCACAAGAGGTGTGCCTAATCGATTGTTGCATACCAAAAGAAAAACGATTGGTTTGAGAATATCGCACCACAGAGTAGTGCAAGCAATTTTGGATGGGTTGGATGAGCCACTAATGAGTGTTTCGCTGATTCTAGGAGACGCCGAATTTTACAATGCCTGGGATGTTGAGGACAGTGTTGGTAATGCTGTTGAGATTGTTGTTGATGCAGGGCACTGTCCACCCGAGCCAACAACTGTGATTGATCTTTCTGGTGAGCATGCTGTTGTTGCGCGACTTGGTGCTGGTAGTGTTGAACTTCTCCGTTAAGAGTCGATTTGCTTTTAATATGTAATTACAATATAATTACAATTAATGGCTCAAATCATCAAAATTGGTAACTCGCAAGGAATCCGCATTCCCAAACCCATTGTTGAGCTTGCAAGCTTGGCAGGCAAGGAGTTGGATTTTGTCGTGCTCGGCGATGGCTTGTTAATTACAGCTGTAAAGAAACCAAGAGCATCTTGGCAAATGGACAATGAATTGATGGAGTTAGAGATAGCATGGAAATGGTAGAAGAGAATTTGAATCGATTTGATGTCTGGCTGGTGTTGAAAAACCCGGACAAAGGTCGCGTAGTTGAGAATCTAGGCCTTTGCGCCATTATCTCGCCCGATGAGCTGAATACTTTACCCAATAGGATTGTCGCACCAATGACAACCGAATGCGAGAAATTGCCCAGTCGAATTGAGTGTAATTTTGACAATTCAAAGGGCTACATCATGCTTGATCAAATGCGCGTGATTGATAAACTTTGTTTTGTTAAAAAGCTGGGCTCCCTAGAGTTGGCAGTACACGCCAAATTGTGTGATTGCTTGCAGGAGTTCTTTGCGCTGTAGAGCGCCTGTGCGTATAATTAGCGACTTTCGTTAATTTAACAGATACATGAAAGCCGCCGAGATTCGCCAAAAATTCCTTAGTTATTTTGAAAGCAATGGTCATACAATTGAGGCCAGTGCTTCACTGGTGCCGCATAACGACAAAACACTACTTTTTGTTAATGCCGGCATGGTGCCGTTTAAAGACGTCTTTATTGGCGCGGTTAAAAGAGATGACAAGCGTGCTGTTTCTTGTCAGCGATGCATCAGAGCAGGCGGTAAGCACAACGATTTAGAAAATGTTGGCTACACAGCGCGCCATCACACATTTTTTGAAATGCTTGGCAATTTCAGTTTTGGCGATTACTTTAAAACTGAAGCGATTGGTTTTGCCTGGGAATTTCTAACCGAAGAATTAAAGCTACCTAAAGAAAAGCTTTGGGTAAGCGTCTTTGAAGATGACGATGAGGCGGTTGACATTTGGGTGAACGAAATCGGCTTTCCAGCGGATCGTATTTCACGTTGCGGCGCCAAAGATAATTTCTGGCAAATGGGCGATACCGGCCCTTGTGGTCCTTGCAGTGAGATCTTCTACGATCACGGCGATCATATCCAAGGCGGCCCTCCAGGCACACCAGAAGAAGACGGCGACCGTTTTATCGAAATTTGGAATCTAGTATTTATGCAGTTTGACCGCCAACAAGATGGCACGCTGGTACCTCTTGAGGCGCCGGGCATTGATACTGGCATGGGCTTAGAGCGCTTGGCAGCTGTGCTACAGCATGAGAATAATAATTACGACATTGACAGCTTTAAGGAAATTACAGCCGAGATTGTTGCATTAACGCCAAAAGAAAACAACATCACTGATGACAACGCGTCGGTCAGAGTAATTGCTGATCATATTCGTTCGACTGCCTTTATGATTGTTGACGGCATCCTGCCCTCAAATGAAGGCCGAGGTTACGTCCTTCGACGAATTATTCGTCGCGCCATTCGTCACGGACATACACTCGGCATTAAGGATGTCTTCTTTTACAAGTTAGCAAAAGTCTTGGCGGGTCAGTACAATATTGCTTGCCCTGAAATGGCTGAAAATTTAGCCAATGTTGAAAAAGCACTAGAGAAGGAAGAGGGTCGTTTTATCCAGACACTTGACCTTGGTATGGGTATTTTAGAGGCGGCAATTGATGAGTTGAAAGGCACAGAGATTGATGGCGAGACAGCATTTAAGTTATATGACACATATGGCTTCCCGGTTGATTTAACCGCCGACGTTGCCAGAGAGCGCGGCTTAACGATTGATATGAACGGCTTTGACAGGGCAATGGACGAGCAGAAAAATCGCGCTCGCCAAGCAGGTGATTTTGATGCCAAGGCCACATCGGTTGCAATTGAAGAGGCGACAGACTTTTTGGGCTACACCCTTTATGAGAATAGCGCAGATATTACCGCGATTATTAAAGATGGCACTAAAGTTAACTCAATTTCTGAGGGCGATGAGGCTATTGTTGTTCTGAATCAAAGCAGTTTTTACGGCGAATCGGGCGGACAAGTTGGCGACAGTGGTGTGCTCCTGACAAGCAGTGCAGAATTTCGAGTGGCTGACACCCAAAAACAAGCCTCAAACGCCTTTGAGCATTATGGCGCTTTAACAAGCGGCACAATGAATGTGGGTGATGCTGTTGAGGCTAGAGTGAATGTTGAGCGACGAAAGAAGATCATGAATAACCACTCAGCAACACACCTTATGCATGAGGCCTTAAGGCAGATTTTGGGCGACGGTGTGCAGCAAAAAGGCTCTTTGGTCGAGTCGGACAAGTTGCGCTTTGATTTTTCCCACGATGAAGTTATTACTAGCGAAGATCTTAATAAAGTCGAAGCGATTGTCAACAGACAAATTCTTGGTAATGCTCAAGTTGAAACCGAAGAAACAGACATTGAAACTGCTAAGAAAAAAGGCGCAATGGCACTTTTTGGTGAAAAATACGGTGACAGCGTGCGCGTACTGTCAATGGGCGACGATAACTTTTCGGTTGAGCTTTGTGGTGGCACCCACGTTGAGCGTTTGGGTGATATTGGTCGTTTTAAAATCCTATCAGAAAGTGGCATTGCCGCAGGCATTCGCCGCATTGAGGCTGCGACCGGTTTTGATGCATACCAGCTAGACAAAAAAACAGAGTCCAGTCTTGAACAAATTGCAAAACTTACCAAGTCAAACAGCGCTCAAGCTGTAGATAAGGTTACTCAACTTATTAAAAATCAGAAGGCCCTCGAAAAGCAAATTGCGTCGTTCCAAAAACAATTGGCCAGCTCTCAAGGTGACGAGTTAACCGATCAAGCGAAAGAAGTTAATGGCATCAAATTACTTGCAACCGAAGTCACAGGTGTTGGCGCTAAAGATTTACGTGATTTAGCGGATAAGCTAAAAGACAAATTAGGTTCAGCAGTGATCGTGCTAGCGGTTGTTGATGGTGACAAGGTTGCTTTGGTTGCTGGCGTCACCAAAGATTTAACGGATAAATATCAAGCTGGAAAAATCCTGAACCATGTTGCGACGCAAGTCGGCGGCAAGGGTGGTGGCAGAGCAGATATGGCACAGGGTGGCGGAACGGATCCAGCCAAATTAGCTGAAGCTTTAGCTTCAGTTCAAGATTTACTTTAACTGTTGCGCGCGATTTTTGTTTATGTCTTTGTTATCGGTTTGCTCAAATCAGTCATTTATCAATTATAAATTCCTGATTTTCGCAACACCTTACGCCTCGACCTAATTCAAAAAATCACATCATAATTGGCGGTGTGCAGATGTATTGCAACTTCAGCCTATTTTATTTAGTCGTTCAAACCAGCGAGTTAACTTAATGATTTACTTGGTTTTTGTTGAGAAGGTATAATATTTCGCCTATGGATTGGATGCAGTTATCACTACAAACAGATCAAGCGAATGCAGATTTAGTTTCTGAGGTGTTAATGGGTTTGGGCTCGGTCTCGATTACTTATTTAGACACGAACGATGATGCTATTTATGAGCCGCCAGTGGGTGAAACACCACTATGGCAGCATGTCACCATCAACGCTTTGTTTGATATGGGTGTTGATCAAGGGCATATTAGTAAAACATTGTTGGATTTGTGCGACACTAAAATTTTGAATTTTGAAGTATTGGCTGATCGCGTGTGGGAAGACGAGTGTAAGAAAGATTTTCATGCAATGCAATTTGGCAATCGAATTTGGATTTGCCCATCATGGGAAACGGCAGCTAATTTACCCGACGATGCTATCGTGATTGATATGGATCCCGGCTTGGCATTTGGTACTGGTACACATCAAACAACGGATTTGTGTTTGCAACATTTAGATAATTATCCACCTCAAGATTTGGTGGTGATTGATTACGGTTCCGGCACAGGAATTTTGGCAATTGCAGCAGCTAAATTAGGTGCAAAGAGTGTTGTTGCTATTGATAACGACCCTCAAGCAGTGCTGGCAACAAGAGCCAATGTTGCGAATAACCACTGTGAGAACATTATCGCCATTCATCACACGGATGATAATGAGGTGCTTGAAAAGTGCGATTTATTGATTGCTAATATCCTAGCTAATCCTTTGATAGAGTTGGAGTCTGTCTTTGCCGACCTAGTCAAAGAAGGTGGCAGCATTGTTCTTTCAGGGATTTTGGATGAGCAATTAGAGATGATTTTAGAGGCTTATCAAATGCATTTTGAATCTCTTGAGGTGCAACAAAAAGACGAATGGTGCCGAGTTTCTGGCACAAGAAAAAATAAGTAAAAACAACAATAAATAATTATTATGACGCAAGCAGCAACAAAACCTATTAAAGCAGTATCTCTTATTTCCGGCGGTCTGGACTCACTCCTAAGCACCAAGCTAATGATTGACCAAGGCATTCATGTTGAGGGCATTAATTTCTTTACAGGTTTTTGCGTCGAAGGCCATACCCACGCTATTCGTAAGCAGAAAAAAGACAAGCCAAAGCGCAATAACGCACTGTGGGTCGCCGAACAATTAGGCATTAAACTGCATATTATTGACGTCATTGAAGAATATCGCGATGTGCTTTTAAACCCTAAGCACGGTTACGGAAAAAATATGAATCCATGCCTTGACTGCAAAGGTTTTATGGTGAAAAAAGCCAAAGAATGGATGCTTGAAAATGACTTCGATTTTATTATTACCGGCGAGGTAATGGGTCAGAGACCCATGTCACAGCGTAAAGAAACCATGCCTATTGTGCAAGCTGAATCTGGCGCGGATGATTTATTGTTGCGCCCATTGTGCGCACAGCATTTGCCACCAACCAAGCCCGAGCTTGAGGGCTGGGTTGATCGCGATCAGTTGCTTGATTTTTCGGGCCGCAATAGAAAGCCACAAATGGCTTTAGCAAAGGAATATGGTTTTGATGACTACGCCACACCAGCTGGCGGCTGTTGTTTTCTAACAGATAAGCAATACTCGGACAAATTGGTGGATATGTGGGAAGCCAGAGGCTCTCGTGAATATCAATTGGATGATTTAATGATGCTCAAAGTTGGAAGACATATTCGCCCCAATAAGCGCTTTAAGCTGATTGTCGCTAGAGAAGAGGGCGAAGTTAAATTTATGGAAGGTTATCGCAACCAATATTCAAATCTTTATCCAACAAGCTGCAATGGCCCATTGGCGCTGATTGATGGCAAGCCGAATCAAGAAGATCTTAAGACGGCTGCAAAAGTCATCGCACGATACTCTCAGGGTAGAAGTGAGGGCTCTGTTGATGTGGAAGTGCGACTGGAGTCAGGTGTTCAGCAGCAGTTTAGTGTGGCACCGCTTGATGAAATTCCTCAAGAGTGGTTTGTCTAACTCAAAGAGCTAAATTCTTTTAATTTCTTTGTTTGCGTATTTCTTCTTTGGTTATTTAGAATTAGCTAAAATCCCAGCAGAAAAATAACACTTACGCCTCAAGCTATCAAGAATTCCCTAATTTACTAGGCACAAGCACTAGCCGCCGCCAACAGCCTTAATGATTTCGATTTTATCGTTATCGGACAGTAAAAATTCTTCGTGAGCGGATTTGGGAATGATCGCTTCGTTGACTTCCAGTGCAATTCTCTGATTTTGACAGCCTAAATGTTCAATTAAGTCCCTAATATTAGGATTATTGGGTAGTTCGAGAGACTCCCCATTGACGAGTATATTCACAATTATTCTATTTGGCAATTAATGCCATAATTATAGCAGTGGTTCTTCAAATTGATCTTAAATAAAAAACCACCGCATGGTAAAATTTGCGAAGTTTTGTGTGTGATTTTTATTGGAGATTTATTTTGCCTCACCCCGCCTTATTAGCACTTGAAGATGGTCAACTTTTTTGGGGTCAATCAATCGGCTCTAATGGCGATACAGTTGGAGAAGTGGTATTCAATACCGCCATGACTGGTTATCAAGAAATTCTCACCGACCCCTCTTATTCGCAACAGATTGTTGCACTTACTTATCCTCATATTGGCAACACTGGCATCAATACAGTTGATGAAGAGTCTGACGCCATTTATGCGGCTGGACTTATTATCCGTGATTTGCCGTTAGCGCTAAGCTCTTGGCGTTCGCAGATGAGTCTCGATGAATACTTATCTAGCAACAATATTGTCGCCATTTCAGATATTGATACCCGTGCATTAACGCGACATTTACGCGTCAACGGTGCACTCAAAGGTTGTATTGTTGCGGGCGAGAATATTGATGAAAAAGAAGCTATTGCTAGGGCTCAAGGTTTTGCTGGACTGAAAAATATGGATTTAGCAAAAGTCGTTTGCACCACCGACTCGTATAGCTTTAGTCAGGGAAGTTACGACTTAGAAACCACCGACTTTATCAAGACAGATGCAAAATTTAAAGTAGCTGTTTATGATTACGGCGTTAAGAAAAATATTTTAAGAATGTTGGTTGATCGTGGTTGTGAATTAACCGTTTTTAACGCACAAACGAGTGCAGAAGACATTTTATCAATTGAACCTGATGGCGTTTTTCTTTCCAATGGTCCAGGCGATCCAGAGCCTTGCGATTACGCCATTGATAGTATTAAAACACTACTCGACAAGGATTTGCCAATTTTTGGTATTTGCCTGGGCCACCAGTTGTTGTCGCTTGCTAGTGGTGCTCAGACTGAAAAAATGAAGTTCGGCCATCATGGCGCTAACCACCCGGTGCAAGATCTGGCTACCGGACAAGTGATGATCACTTCACAGAACCATGGTTTTGCGGTGTCAGAGGCGAATATGCCCTCGCATTTGGAGGTAACGCACCGATCTTTATTTGACCAAACTATTCAAGGCGTTAGTGTGAAAGGCAAGTCGGCCTTTAGTTTTCAAGGGCACCCTGAAGCCTCGCCGGGTCCGCACGATGTCAGTGGTTTGTTTGATCAGTTTATTGAGAATATGTCGAAATGAAGAAGACTTTAATAGGTTTGCTATTAATTTTTTCTTTGGCATTTTCCGCTAGTGCGAATACTGCGAACAACGATCCTTTAGAGGGTCTTAACCGTGTATTTTTTAGCTTTAATCAAGCCTTGGATGAGGCCTTGATTAAGCCTGCGGCAAAAAGTTATGAAAAGATAATGCCCTCGTTTTTTAAAGACAGATTGGGTGATTTTTTCTCCAATTTAGGGGATGTGGCCACCGGTGCAAACCAATTGTTACAATTTCGCTTTGACGAGGGTTTTGAAACAGTGGGCCGTGTGGCGGCCAACTCAACCGTGGGTTTGGGTGGTTTATTTGACGTTGCTACAGGGATGGGCTTGAAGAAAGGCGATGAGGACTTTGGTCAAACGATGGGTGCTTGGGGTATTGGTCAAGGGCCTTACTTGGTTCTGCCGTTTTTTGGCTCGACAACGCTGCGTGACTTGACCGGTACAGCGGCTGATGCAAAATTAGACGCAAGTATGTTTGATGGTTTAGACGGCGTTGAAAAAAGAACATTAAGTGCACTGGATGTTCTAAGTGCAGAAAAAGACAAAACACAAGTGAGTGTTTCATTTGCGTCAAGCGATGCTTACACAGTTCAGCGACAATTGTATTTTAGTGAAAGAGAAATGGCCATTTTGGATGGTCTACCAGCCGTTAGTGGCGAATAATTTTATTTAGAGAATCATGCCAAAAAGACAAGACATAAAAAGCATTTTAATCATCGGCGCAGGCCCTATTGTAATTGGCCAAGCTTGTGAGTTTGACTACTCCGGCGCACAGGCGTGTAAGGCACTACGCGAAGAGGGCTACCGAGTGATCTTGGTGAACTCGAATCCAGCTACGATCATGACCGACCCTAAAATGGCGGACGCAACCTACATCGAGCCAATCGAGTGGAAAACGGTTGAAAAAATTATTGAAAAAGAAAGACCCGATGCTCTATTGCCAACAATGGGTGGTCAAACGGCACTTAACTGCGCGCTAGATCTTGATTATAACGGCGTACTGAAAAAGTACAATGTGGAAATGATTGGCGCCAATAAGGAGGCGATTGATAAGGCGGAAGACCGTGATTTATTCCGTAAAGCCATGTTGAAAATTGGCCTGGATATGCCCAAAGCAGCGGTTGCGCATAATTTGGACGACGCCTTTACAATTCAAAAAACTGTTGGCTTTCCGACGATTATTCGCCCTTCATTTACGATGGGTGGTTCTGGCGGTGGTATTGCCTACAACAAGGAGCAATTTGTTGAAATTTGTCAACGCGGTCTGGATTTATCACCAACGAACGAGCTTTTAATTGAAGAGTCAATTCTCGGTTGGAAAGAGTTTGAGATGGAAGTGGTGCGTGACCACAAAGACAATTGCATCATCATTTGCTCGATTGAGAATTTTGATCCAATGGGTATTCATACCGGCGACTCCATTACCGTTGCTCCCGCACAAACATTAACCGATAAAGAGTATCAAGTGATGCGTAACGCCTCTCTTGCAGTGTTGAGAGAAGTTGGTGTTGACACTGGCGGCTCGAATGTGCAATTTGCTCTCAATCCAGAAGATGGCCGATTGACCGTTATCGAGATGAATCCTAGGGTTTCTCGTTCTTCAGCCTTGGCATCAAAAGCAACCGGCTTTCCAATTGCCAAAGTCGCTGCGAAACTGGCTGTGGGTTACACCCTTGACGAGCTTACTAACGACATTACTGGCGGCAAAACACCGGCCTCATTCGAGCCAAGTATTGACTATGTTGTTACTAAAATTCCGAGATTTGCTTTCGAAAAATTCCCGAAAGCAGACGATCGTCTAACCACACAAATGAAGTCGGTGGGCGAAGTCATGGCGATGGGGTCAACCTTCCAAGAGTCATTACAAAAAGCACTACGCGGCCTAGAGACCGATAAATCGGGCTTAGATCCTATTGTTGATCTTGGCGCCGATGATGCGCGCGGCAAAATCCGTAGCGAGCTGATTTCAGCCGGCGCCGATAGAATTTTCTATCTTGCCGATGCCTTTAGATTTGGCATGACACAAGAAGAAGTGTTTGATCTTTCAAAAATTGATCCGTGGTTTTTGGCTCAGGTTGAGGATTTAATCAAATCTGAAATGGCCATTACCGGCACTCCTATTGCTGAAGTTGGGCGCAATACGTTGTTTCAATTAAAGCGCAAAGGTTTTTCTGATAGTCGCCTTGCCAACTTGTTGTATTGCAGCGAAGAGGCAGTGCGCCAAAGAAGAGAAATTCTTAATATCAAGCCTGTATTTAAGCGAGTAGATAGCTGTGCAGCGGAGTTTGACACGCAAACAGCCTATCTGTACTCCACTTACCAGCAAGAGTGCGAAGCCAATCCAACAGGCAACAAAAAAATCATGATTTTGGGTGGCGGCCCTAACCGTATTGGTCAGGGCATTGAGTTTGATTATTGCTGTGTTCACGCCTCAATGGCGCTTAGAGAGGATGGTTATGAAACCATCATGGTCAACTGCAATCCAGAGACCGTTTCAACCGATTATGATATTTCTGATAGGCTGTATTTTGAGCCGCTAACGTTAGAAGACGTACTGGCTGTTATTGATATTGAAAAACCGGAAGGCATCATTGTGCATTATGGTGGACAGACGCCGTTGAAATTAGCACAAGCTCTTGAAGATAGTGGCGCAAAAATTATTGGCACCAGTCCGGATGCTATTGATTTGGCGGAGGATAGAGAGCGTTTCCAAAAAATGATTCAAAAACTAGGCTTGAAGCAGCCACACAATGGCACGGCACGCTCACAAGAGCAGGCCATTGCTATTGCTGACGCTATTGGCTTCCCATTGGTTGTTCGACCGTCTTACGTTCTTGGTGGGCGCGCAATGCAAATTGTGTTCGACAAGGATAGTCTTGAACGCTATATGCACACTGCTGTACAAGTGTCTAATGATTCACCAGTTCTTCTGGATTCATTTCTAGACCATGCCATTGAAGTTGATATTGATGTGATTAGTGACGGTACAGATGTGGTTGTGGGTGGCATCATGGAGCATATTGAGCAAGCCGGTATTCACTCAGGCGATTCAGCTTGTTCGTTGCCGCCGTATTCACTGTCAAAAGATGTTTGTGATGAAATGCGCCAACAGGTGGTTGCAATGGCTAAAGAGCTGAATGTGATTGGCTTAATGAACACGCAACTTGCCTATCAAGATGGCGAAATCTATGTGATTGAAGTCAATCCAAGAGCGTCGCGTACCGTACCTTTTGTTTCTAAAGCAATTGGCGTACCCCTTGCCAATATTGCTGCACGAGTAATGGCGGGTATTTCCTTGAAAGAACAAGGCTTTACCGAAGAAGTTATCCCAGCACACTATTCGGTTAAAGAATCTGTTTTCCCATTTAATAAGTTCTTAGGTGTGGATCCAATCCTAGGGCCAGAAATGCGCTCTACGGGCGAAGTTATGGGTATTGGCACAACCTTCCCAGCAGCCTTTGACAAAGCCTTCTTAGCAGCTGGTGAAATCCTCCCTACTGGTGGCAAGGTGTTCGTTAGTTTGCGTACTCTAGATCGTGGCCACTTAGTGCGTTTGGGTGAAAAATTGGTGCGTAACGGTTTTGAAATCGTCTCAACCCGTACCAACAAGGAAATACTCAATGACTCAGGTGTTGAATGTACAATGGTCAACAAGGTATCTGAGGGTTCGCCGCATATTGTCGATATGATTAAAAACGATGAAATCGGCTTAATCATTAATTCTACCGACGACACACAGAGTCTTGAAGATGCGGCCGTGATTCGTTGCCAGGCCTTGGTGCATAAAGTGCCTTGCACTACAACCGTTGCTGCTGCTTACGCGATGATCGATGGCTTAAAGTCAAACGACATGCTTGAAGTGCGTTCGCTCCAATCTCTGCATAATTAAAGGCTAGTAAGAATATATGGAAGCAATACCAATGACCGTTGCTGGCGTTAAGGCGCTAGAAATCGAGTTGTCACACCTTAAGGATGTTGAGCGTCCGCGTATCGTCAATGATATTGCTACGGCGAGAGAGCATGGCGATCTTAAAGAAAATGCCGAATATCACGCTGCCAAAGAAGAGCAAGCATTTGCCGAAGGCCGTATTCAAGAAATCGGATCAAAGCTTTCCCGTATGCAAGTGATTGATGTCACTCAACTTAATCAAGACGGTCGTTGTGTATTCGGCACCACGATTGGTTTGATGAATCTTGCTGACGACAGTGAGACTACTTATCAAATCGTTGGTGAAGATGAAGCCGATATTGCTTTGGGTAAAATTTCTTGCCACTCCCCAATCGCCAAAGCGCTGCTGGGCAATGAAGAGGGCGATGAAGTTACCGTTAAAGCGCCAAAAGGTGATATTATTTACGAAATCCTAGAGGTTCAGTATATATAGTCCCGTTTAATGGCCTATCTAAAAAGCAGATCTGGCCTATTATTCTTTCTTCAGTAGTATGATGAAGACATTATTATTCACTATTTTAGATATAGACATACTTTAATAGTGTGTCCCAATCCCTTTTTAGTTGGAGAAAAATATGCCAGGCTTATTGTCAAACGTAGATCCTGATGGATTACTAGAGTACTCAGTTGTTTTTACAGACCGCTCATTAAACCATATGTCGCAATCATTTCAAGGTGTGATGAACGACGTTTCCACGTCGCTAAAGTCAGTGTACAACGCCGAAGCGGTGGTTTTGGTGCCTGGCGGCGGCACTTATGCAATGGAGGCTGTTGCAAGGCAATTTGCCACAGACAAGAAATGCCTTGTTGTGCGCAATGGTTGGTTTAGTTTTCGTTGGACGCAAATTTTTGAGATGGCAGGCATACCCTCTGAAGAAATTGTTCATAAGGCAAGGAGAGAGGGGGGCAATTCTCAAGCACCATTTGCGCCTGCACCGATTGAAGAGGTGGTTGCCTCGATTAATGCAGAGAAGCCAGATTTCGTGTTTGCAGCACATGTTGAAACTGCTTCAGGGATTATTCTGCCCGATGACTATATTAAAGCATTAGCCGACGCCGTGCATTCGGTGGACGGTATGTTGGTGTTGGATTGTGTTGCCTCAGGCACTATCTGGGTTGACATGAAAGATCTTGGTGTTGACGTTTTAATTAGCGCACCACAAAAAGGCTGGAGCGCCTCCCCTGCATTCGGCATGGTCATGCTGGCAGAAAGTGCTAATACATTAATCCCATCAACAAAGAGCACAAGTTTTGCTTGCGATCTTTTGAAGTGGTTGCAAATTATGCAGGCCTACGAAAATGGCGGGCATGCTTATCATGCAACATTGCCAACCGATGCCATCAAAAAATTCAGAGATACGATTGTTGAAACGGAAACTTTTGGCCTTGATAAAGCCAAAGCCAACCAACAAGAGTTGGGTGATAGAGTCAGAGCTCTGCTCGAGAGTCATGGCATTAAGAGTGTTGCTGCCAAAGGCTTTCAAGCACCAGGTGTTGTTGTTAGTTATACCGATGACACGGCAATGCAAAACGGCTCTAAATTCAGCGCTTTGGGTATGCAAATTGCTGCAGGCGTTCCGCTTCAGTGTGATGAGGGGGATGACTACCAAACATTCCGCTTAGGTTTGTTTGGATTAGACAAGCTTGCAGATGTTGACGCTGCTGTTAAACGATTAGAAGATGCGCTAAATCAAGTTATTTAGTTTTTTCAATAAAACAATAAAAAACGCTTAATTTTTAATAATTTGTTTAAAAATAAGCCGTTTTAGCCTGTAACTTAATAAAACACCTATTATTTTTCATATAATAGGTGTTTTTCGTTATTTTTAGCAATATATATAACGATATTTGCAATAAAACGATGTTTTTCAATATTTTTATTTAATAATATTGAAAAATACGAATCTATAACGAGCACTCTAGAATCCACTATACTCAACATTTTCTTAGAAAGGGCTTTGCATTCCTATGAAAGTTGAAAGAATTAGCGAGAGTGACCGCAATGATTGGCAGAATCTGTACCGTGGTTATGCTGATTTTTATCAGACGCCCATGGATCAAAAAACTCTCGACACAGTTTGGTCGTGGATTATTGACGAGCATGAGAATTTTTACGCCATTGGTGTTAAGGATGAGTCGGGCAGATTGGTTGGCTTTATGCACTATCGACAAATGCCCTCGCCACTGAGAGGCGCAATGGTCGGGTTTCTGGACGACTTGTATGTCCATCCTGATGCGCGTGGAAGTGGCGCAGTTCAGGCGCTGTTTAAGGAGTTAAAAGCTATTGCTGCAGACAGGGGCTGGCCATTTATGCGCTGGATAACGGCAAGCGATAATCATCGTGCGCGAGCGCTTTATGATAAGATTTCAAACACCATTGATTTTGTCACTTATCAAATGCCTACGGGCTAAATACTAGGAGAGTTCCTTATGCCATTCTGGGCAATTGCATACTGCGTGTTAATCGCATTGAGTTGCGCATTTGCACTGACGCTTTATAAAATAAGACCGTCTTATTACATTCCTGGGCAAATACTGTCATCAATTTGCAGTGTGTTGATTTTCGTTTTTTATTACGAAACATTCTGGACAAGGCCTCAGTCGGCAACCCTAGTTTTATCCATGATTGGCTTTACGCTATATTGGGAGCTTTGGGAGAATCGCTTTCTTTTTCCCAAAGTACTTAGGCCGGGCGAGGCGGTCTCTGAGCCAGAGTCGCCATTTTCAGGCGAGCCGTTCAAAATCAGCCCCAGGGCTTATATCAGTTTCTGGGCGGTTATTTCTGCTATCGCCTTGCCGATGTTTTTTATTATGGCAGAGTTGATGTTGTCTTATCGTTAACCTAAATTAGGAGTTGAGTTATGCCAATCGAAAGTCAAGATAACAACCTTGGTCAACCCATTGGACTAAACATTGATAATTGGCGGCCTTGTCAACCACCACCTCGCAAAGTGATGCAAGGCTTTTATTGCCGATTGGTTCCGCTCGATATTGCCAAACATGGCAAAAGTCTTTTTGAAGCTTTTGCAGAAGACAGTAACAATCATAACTGGACGTATTTACCGTACGGCCCGTTTGAGAATTTAGCAAGTTTTACTAATTGGCTTGAACAAGCTTGCATGGGAAATGACCCTCTTTTTTACGCTGTCATTAATCAAAGTAATAATGAGCTTGTTGGCATGGCGAGCTATCTTCGAATAACGCCTGAAGTAGGTGCTATCGAAGTGGGACATATTCATTTTTCGCCAAAAATGCAAAGAACACCAATGGCAACTGAGGCGATGTATTTGATGATGGCTAGAGTCTTTGACGAGTTAGGTTACAGGCGCTATGAATGGAAATGTGACGCACTAAATGCACCATCAAAAAGTGCTGCTGAAAGATTTGGCTTTAAATTTGAAGGTTTGTGGCGTCAAGCAACCATGTACAAAGGTCGCAACCGCGACACCACTTGGTACGCCGTAATTGATAAAGATTGGCCACAAATCAAGGCAGCTTATCAAGCTTGGTTGGATCCGAGCAATTTTGACAAGGATGGTGCTCAAAAGTTAAGCCTCTGTATTGACAGGGCTTAAGTTTGACTACCCTCTTGGGTGATGCTTAGCATGCTGCGCTTTAAGCTGGGCATTTTGAATGTGAGTATAGAGTTGTGTGCTCGAAATATCACTATGCCCAAGCATTAATTGCACCGAGCGAAGATCAGCTCCTTTTTGCACCAGATGAGTGGCAAAAGCATGGCGCAGGGAGTGCGGGGATAATGGTTTTTCGATGCCGGCTTGCATGGCGTAAGACTTGATGATATAGAAGAAGTTTTGTCGACTCATGGCCTTGCCACGGTTAGAGAGAAAATAACTGTCACACTGGCCATTTTTGAGCAGCAGAGGTCTTGCTTCTTTCTCGTAAGCGGTTAAATAATCAATCGCAATCTCACCCATGGGCAGCATTCTTTCCTTATTTCCCTTGCCGTGGATGCGAATGTATTCATCTTGAATATGAATGTTGTGATAACTGAGATTAATTAACTCTGAAACCCTTAATCCGCAAGAATACAAAAGCTCCAGCATGGCTTTATCGCGCTTGCCAAATGTCGTAGAATTGCTTGGAGTGTCTAACAGTCTTTCGACTTCATCGATGTTTAGGAAAACTGGCAGTTTTTGCTCTTGCTTGGGGTGTGAAAGCTCTGCTGTAGGATTGTTATCAATCAGTTTATTATCGTGGAGATAATGAAAGAATAGACGCATACAAGTGAGAATGCGCGCTTGCGTTGAGGCGCTCATGTCTTTTTGTTGTCGTTCTTTAAAATAGTCTTGAATGCGTTTTGCGTCTACAGATGAGAGCGCTTGCTTGCCAAGCCACCTGTGAAAGATACTGAGGTCAGATCGGTAAGCAGAAAGGGTGTTTTTACTGGCGCCAGAACTGAGCCAGTAGTGATCAATAAATTGCTCGATTAACGCCGTATCCATAGGTAATCATTCTACTTGACGTACGAATGCTGGGCAAAAAAAATGCCAGTAAAAACTGGCATTTTTAAAATAAGATTTCGCTTATCTCTTTTTAAGCTTCTCAGTAATACGAGCCGCTTTACCTGTAAGGCCACGTAAGTAGTAAAGTTTTGCTTTACGAACTTTACCGCAACGCTTAACAGTCACACTGTCAATCAATGATGAGTGTGTTTGGAAAACCCTTTCAACGCCTTCGCCATGAGAGATTTTTCTCACTGTAAATGCTGAGCCAATACCACGGTTTTTCTTGCCGATTACAACACCTTCAAAAGCCTGAAGTCTTTCACGGTTGCCTTCACGGACTTTTACTTGTACGATAACTGTATCACCTGGAGAAAACTCAGGAATGTCTGATCTTAGTTGCTCGTTTTCAATTTGATCGATTAAATTCACGCTGTTACCTATTGAATTTGGAAAAAACGACAATTATACAGAGTATCTTTGTTGCACACAAGACAGGCTAGGAGATATATTTGGCGAAAAGAGGGCTACAACGGCAGGGCGGTTGTCACCTTGATTTGTTGCAGGAGAATATTAGAGCGAATATTGGTAATAATAGGCATATCGAGCAATTCTTTCATCATGAAATTGGTCAAGTCGTTCAGATTTTTTGCCACTACTTTTAGCATAAAGTCGTATTCGCCAATCATTGTCCAACATTCGAGTACTTCGGGGTGTGTGTTCACCAGTCTTTTAAAGTCCTCACCCGGGAAATGTGAGTGTTTGCCAAGTGAAACGTTAATTATAGCAATGATTTCAAAACCCACTTTTTCACGATTAAGAATGGCAGAGTAATTGGAGATAATGCCAGATTCTTCAAGTTTTTTTAGGCGTCTTTGGCACTGTGTAGGTGATAAGTGAACAACTTGAGACAGTTCGATACTGGTAAGTCGTGAGTTTTCTTGAAGAGCATTGAGCAGTCTAATGTCAAACTCGTCTAATTGGGATTCTGGTGTTTTCATGAGGCGCCGATTATACACTTTTTTATAATATGTGCATAAATAACTGCATGCAATAAAGAAAACACGCATAAAAACTGTATTAATTCTGGAATATAGGCTCGATACGCATACATTCTTCTCTATTTATTTACTACAATAATACTATACAAATAACAAGGGTTGACATGAAGATGACAACTTACCTTGCAAAAACTTCAGATGAGTTTGGCAAGATACATTACACAGCCAAAGAACACAAAGTTTGGCAAGCATTGATTGAGCGACAAACGCCTGCGCTAAAGAATGCTGCCTGTGATTCTTATATTGGCGCCTTGGAACAGATGTCGTTTCCAAGTGATCGCATTCCTCAGTGTGATGAAGTAAGTGAAAAAATTCATCACAGCTCTGGCTGGTCGGTGACACCGGTGTCGGCAATAATTAGTTTTGATCGTTTTTTTAATTTACTGGCTAATAAGCAATTTCCTGTTGCCAGTTTTATTAGACGGGCGGAAGGGCTTGATTATTTGCAAGAACCCGATATTTTTCATGAAGTGTTTGGCCATACTCCTTTATTGAGCGACGCTCAGTTTGCGCACTTTACCCACACCTACGGCTTGGCTGGAGTGGGTGCAACAGACGAAGAAAGAGTGATGTTGGCAAGATTGTATTGGTTCACTGTTGAGTTTGGTTTAATTAAAACGGCTCACGGTAATCGTGCTTATGGCGCCGGCCTAGTGTCCTCAATCGGGGAGTTGCAATACGCTTTAAGCGGCAAACCAATTGTCAAGGAATTCGATTTATTAGAAGTTTTCAGAACACCTTACCGTATTGACATTTATCAACCGATTTACTTTGTGATTGAATCGTTTGACCAATTATTTGATCTGACTTTATCCGAGGTAAAGTTGGCGATTAAAACGGTACAAGAGATGGGCATGGAAGAGCCGCTCTTTGCAATGAATTAATAAGGTTCTGTAAAATTATTAGGAGAAGAGACAATGATTAAAACATGGGAAAACCCGCTAAAAACAGATGGCTTTGAATTTGTTGAGTACGCTTCAAACAAGCCCGAACAATTGGCAGAATTATTTACTCAGCTTGGCTTTGTGGCGATTGCTAGGCATAGAAGCAAGAACGTTACTCTTTATCGTCAGGGTGACATTAACTTTATTCTTAACAATGAAGCTCAAGGTCAGAGTCATGAGTTCTACTCGACACATGGCCCTAGCGCTAACGCTATGGCGTTTCGCGTAGAGGACGCAAATTTTGCCGTTAGTGAGTTAAAGAAAAAAGGCGTTGAAATTATTGACTCTGGCGCTGGCCCGATGGAATTGCAAATCCCTGCAATCCGTGGCATTGGCGACTCACTGCTGTATTTAGTGGATCGTTACAAAGAAATTAATATTTACGATATTGATTTTGTCCCAATTGCCGGTGTTGATCAGCATCCTATCGGCCAAGGCTTGACTTATATTGACCACCTTACGCACAATGTTGAGCGTGGCAATATGGATAAATGGGCTAGTTTTTATAGTGATTTATTTAACTTTAAAGAGATTCGTTATTTTGATATTAAGGGCAAACTTACTAGTCTTAAGTCGCGTGCATTGACCAGTCCATGTGGAAAAATTCGTATTCCTATTAATGAGTCGTCTGACGACAAAAGTCAAATTGCAGAGTATTTAAGTATTCATAATGGCGAAGGTATTCAGCATATTGCACTGGGCAGCGATGATATTTACCAGACGGTTGAATCGCTTCGTGCTGATGGCATGAGTTTTATGTCAACGCCAGATTCCTATTTTGATTGTATTGATAGGCGATTACCTCATCACGGTGAAGATGTGGCCCGTTTGAAGAAAAATCAAATATTGATTGACGGTGAGGCGATTGACAAAGTTGGTGAGGAAGATAAGTTACTGCAAATTTTTACTGATACCGTGATTGGTCCATTGTTCTTTGAGATTATTCAGAGAAAAGGCAATGAGGGCTTTGGTGAGGGCAACTTCCAGGCCTTGTTTGATTCCATCGAACAAGATCAAAAAGAACGTGGCGTCATCTAAAATTGACTAAGGATTTGATATGAATTTGCAAACGGATAATCGACAATACCAAAGTGGTTTTGGCAATCACTTCGAGACCGAGGTCTTAGCGGGTGCGTTACCTGTTGGGCGAAATTCACCGCAAAAGTGTGCTTACGGCCTTTATGCTGAGCAGTTTTCTGGTAGTGCTTTTACCGCTCCAAGGGAGAGCAATAGGCGCTCTTGGCTGTACCGCATTCGCCCGAGCGTCATAACAGAGGATTTTGTGCCTGTGTCTCATGAAGGCCTGTCACTCTCAGCCGAGGATGTGATTAGTAGTCCTAACCAAATGCGCTGGGATCCACAAAGTGAACCATCGACTAAAACGGATTTTATCGAAGGCCTTTTTGCAATTTGTGGCAACGGCTCTGTCGGTCCTCAAATGGGTGTTGGTATCTATTCATACGCTGCCAATAGCGATATGGAAGGTTATTTTTATAACTCTGATGGTGAAATGCTAATCGTGCCACAACAGGGTTTGCTTTGCATTTGTACAGAGATGGGCACGCTGGATGTTACACCAAAAGAGATTTGTGTCGTCCCTAGAGGGTTGAAGTTTCAAGTGGCGTTAAAAGACTCTGATAAGTTTGCTAGAGGCTATGTTTGTGAAAACTACGGCGCCCCTTTTGAGCTTCCGAATCTAGGCCCTATTGGTGCCAATGGTCTTGCCAGTGCTAGAGACTTTTTAACTCCTGTTGCGAGTTATGAAGACACTATCGGTGAGTTTGCATTATTGAACAAATTTGGTGGTCAGTTGTGGCACTCAGCTCTGGATCACTCGCCTTTTAATGTTGTTGCTTGGCATGGCAACTACGCCCCATATAAATACGATCTCAGTCGTTTTAATACTATTAATAGTGTTAGCTTTGATCACTGCGATCCTTCTATTTTTACTGTGCTTAGCTCGCCTTCTTCGAGATCGGGTGTGGCTAATTGCGATTTTGCTATCTTTCCACCACGTTGGATGGTGACTGAAGATACTTTCCGCCCACCTTGGTTCCATCGCAATATCATGAGTGAGTTTATGGGATTGATTGAAGGCGCCTACGATGCCAAAGCCGAGGGTTTTGTACCGGGTGGCGCCAGCTTGCACAACACTATGAGTGTGCACGGCCCAGACGCAATGACTTTTGAGAGGGCTATTAATAAAGACTTGGAGCCAGAGTACCTTGATAAGACGATGGCTTTTATGTTTGAGAGTAATTTGACGTATTCAGTTAGCAAGAAAGCCCTTAAAAGCCCACTTAGACAAACGAACTATCACCAAGTATGGCATGGTCTAAAAAGCCATTTCGATGCTAAAAACACTAAATAATAAGAGAAATTATGATACAAAATACAAACTTAAATTCCACCCATGACGTTAACCGACAAAGCTGGGTGAACTCAGCCAACAGCCATGCTGATTTCCCCATTCAAAACTTACCTTTTGCTGTGTTTAAGCGCAAAGAGAGTAAAGAAGTTTTTCGCGTTGGTGTTGCTATTGGCGATGAAATCGTGGATTTAGCACAGTTGGAGAAGTGCAAGCTGTTTAATACCTCAACACAAAAAAGCCTTAAAGCCTGCGCTCAAAATAGTTTAAATAAATTTATGTCTATGGGCGTCGATGCCTGGTCTGAATTAAGACTGGTGTTGTCGGATGGCCTAACAAAAGGCAGTGCGTTGGAAAAACAACTTTCCACTTGTTTAATTTCGCAGAGACTTGCTGAATACAAGTTGCCAGCACAAATTGGTGACTACACCGATTTTTACACTTCGATTCATCACGCCACCAATATTGGTAAATTGTTTCGCCCGGACAATCCGCTGTTGCCAAATTATCAATGGCTGCCAATTGGCTATCATGGCAGGAGTTCGTCTATCGATGTTTCTGGCCAAACGTTTGCTAGACCGATGGGCCAAACAAAAGCGCCAGATGCCGCTGAACCTAGTTTTGGTGCGGCCAAGAGACTGGATTACGAGCTAGAAGTGGGTATTTTTGTTGGCAAGGGCAATGATATTGGTGAGCGCATCTCAATTGATGACACAGACGATCATATGTTTGGCCTTTGCCTGCTTAATGATTGGTCGGCAAGAGACATTCAGGCTTGGGAGTACCAGCCATTGGGGCCGTTTTTATCAAAAAACTTTGCTACCACTATATCCCCTTGGATTGTCACTACGCAGGCTTTAGCGCCTTATCGGGCGCCGTGGCACCGAGAAGACAGTCATCCGCAACCTGTATCGTACTTGGAGTCGGATAAAAATAGAGCGCAAGGCGGTTTTGATGTTGAGCTGGAAGTGCTCATTGAAACGCAAACAATGCGTGATAATGGCCAAGCGCCACAGAGATTGTCGAGAAGTAACTTTAAGCATTCTTATTGGACGGTGTCGCAAATGCTTGCCCATCACAGCGTGGGTGGTTGCAATATGCGTTCAGGCGACCTACTAGGCTCTGGCACGCAATCAGGCCCCGATATCAGCGAAGCTGGTGCTCTCATAGAGCTCACTAGTGGTGGCAAAAATCCAATTACGTTTGATAATGGCGAAGTTCGTACGTTCTTGGAAGATGGTGATACAATAATAATGAAAGGCTGGTGTGAAGCGATCGATAGTCAGCGACCACGTATTGGTTTTGGCGAGGTTGTTGGCACTTTATTGTCAGTCAATAACTAATGAAGAATACTGAGCAAGCTGCACTTACTTTATTCGATTATCATCGATCGTCTGCGGCCTATCGAGTGCGTATTGCGCTCAATCTCAAGCAGCTTCAATACCAAAGCAAGCGTGTTAATTTGCTGGAATCAGAAGAGGCTTCTGATGGATACAAGGCGCTCAATCCTCAAGGCTTGGTGCCGACATTACTTATCAGAGAGGCAGGTAAAAGTGATGTTGTGTTAACGCAATCGCTGGCGATTTGTGAGCATTTAGAGGAGCTAAAACCCACACCAACAATTTTGCATCAAGACGCCTTGGCAAAGGCGCGCATTCGCTCTCTGTCGCAGCTGATTAGCAGTGATATTCATCCACTTAATAATTTGCGAGTGCTTAAGTATTTAAAAGATGAATTGTTGGTAGATAAAGAGGCAAAACTGGCGTGGTACAGGCATTGGATAGCATTAGGGTTTGACGCGTTAGAAAAGCGCTTAAGCGAGAGTGAAACGGAGAATTTTTGTCATCAAAACCAACCCACTTTAGCCGATATTTGCCTTGTGCCACAAGTGTATAATGCCAAGCGATTTGACTGTGATTTGTCGACCTACCCAAAGATTGTACAGATTGCACAGAGGTGCAATCAACTTCCTGCTTTTATTAAAGCACAGCCTGAAAATATGTAGATTTTCTTTACAATCGTACTTTCATATTATGATTGTTGATTCCTTATGGTGATGTATTGCGCCAAGCATTGGCGCAGATTGTGGCATAATCTAAGGTTGTGCGGAATATAAAGAAATAGTAATGGGCAAGGCAACAGGTTTTATGGAGTTTGATCGAGAAGTGGAATCGTATCGTGATGTAGAAATTCGCATCAACGACTTCGATGAAATTTTCTCTGGCACCCATGATATTGACCACCTTCAACAGCAAGGCTCACGATGCATGGATTGCGGCGTACCTTTTTGCCAATCTGCCGATGGCTGTCCAATTGACAACCTCATTCCAGAGTGGAACCACCTAATTTATACCGACCAATGGCGTGAAGCTCTTGAGCGGTTACATAAAACAAATAATTTCCCAGAATTTACCGGCCGAGTATGCCCAGCACCTTGTGAAGGTTCGTGTGTTTTGGGTATTAATGATCCCGCGGTAACGATTAAAAATATTGAGCAATCAATCGTTGATAAAGGCTTTGAAGAGGGCTGGATTGTTCCTAGGGAAGTGTCCAGCCGCTCAGACAAATCAGTTGCGGTTGTTGGTTCAGGTCCTGCAGGGCTTGCAGCGGCTGATGAGCTAAATCAGATGGGTCATTCAGTAACGGTTTATGAACGTAGTGATCGAATTGGTGGTTTGTTGATGTACGGCATCCCCAATATGAAATTAGGCAAAGATGTGGTTAACCGTCGTGTCGATATACTCAGAGCCGAAGGAATTGAATTTATCACCAGTACCGATATTGGTAAAGATATTGGTGTCTCTGAATTGCAAGAGCAGTTTGACGCCGTTGTCTTTACGACAGGCGCAACCAAGGCGCGTGATTTACCGGCTGATAACCGTGATGCAAAGGGTATTTACCCAGCAATGAGTTACTTAACGGCAAATTACAAGAGTTTGCTCGATCACGGTCATACTGATGAGGGCGAGTTTTCTGCAAAAGGTAAAGATGTAATTGTCATCGGTGGTGGCGATACGGGTACAGACTGTATTGGCACATCACTCAGACAAGGCGCAAAATCGATTGTTAATTTTGAATTAATGAGTCAACCACCTACTGGCAGAGCAGATCAAAATCCTTGGCCGGAGTGGCCGCTGATTTATCGTGTGGATTATGGCCATGAAGAAGCGACCGCTGTTTTTGGCAAGGATCCAAGACAGTATCAACTGCTAACCAAGTCATTCATTAAGGATAGTGATGGTCATGTCAGTGGTATTAATACCGTCAATGTAGTGTTTGAAAATGGTCAGCTGAATGAAATTGCCGGCACTGAGAGAACTTGGGATACGCAATTGGTGTTGCTGTCGATGGGTTTTGTTTCCCCTGAGCATTACCTTAGTGATGATGCCGCAATTGAACTTGATGGGCGTGGCAATTACAAAGCTGAACACGGGGAGTTTAGTACTTCAAAATTAGGCATCTTTACTGCAGGTGATTGTAGACGAGGTCAATCATTGGTTGTTTGGGCGATTAACGAAGGCCGTGGCGTTGCCAAAAGTGTTGATGCTTATCTAGCCAACTAGCCAACTCCAGTTCCTCACTATTGGGGTGTAATTTAGTTCCCCTGCAAGCTCCACATCAGTAAAATTAATCGTTATGAACGACAACGCTTTGGCGCGTCTCTCATGCATTTGATATGATTAACCTTTATTAACCAACAAAGAGAAACAGAAGATAATGGCTGCAATACTTGGCGCTGAAGTAGACGAAGAGGGTTACCTAATAAACATAGGGGACTGGAGCAAAGAAATTGCGCTGGCAATGGCGGCAGAGGATGATATTGAGCTAACGCTAGAGCATTGGGAGGTTATTAATTTCCTTAAGGATTACTTCGAAGAGTACGACTTTGCTCCGGCTGTTCGTGTTTTAACCAAGGCAATTGCTAAGAAATTGGGCAACGATAAAGGCAATTCTCGCTATTTGTATTCGCTGTTTCCTTACGGTCCTGCTAAGCAAGGTTGCCGATTTGCCGGCCTACCAAAGCCAACGGGCTGTGTTTAAAGATCTTTGTATAAGTCATTGTATAATGACTTATACAAAGATCTCGTTTACGCCAATTTGGCAAGCGACATAATTTTGTCCTTTGCTTAAGGTTACAACTTTATGTCACTAATAAGTATTCTATTTGCAGTCTTTTTCTACCTAGCGGTATTACTGTGTCTGGTGGGTGTTACACTGAAAGTGGCTCAATACGCAAGCACGCCAGTGCCACTAAAAATCCCCACTGCTCCAGCGCCATTGACGAAATTTGGCGTAGTTTTGAGAATGATGCGAGAGGTTTTTTTGTTCGCCAGTTTATTCAGAGCCAGTAAGTGGACTTGGTTGTTTGGTTGGTTATTTCACTGGGCCTTGGTGTTGCTTTTTATTCGCCATTTGCCTTATTTTTGGCCGGGTGAGGCGCCCCAGATATTGCATCAAACCGAACCTTTAAAGTACGCGGCATTTCCACTCATATTTGGTCTTTCGGGTTTATTGGCAAGACGTTTTTTTGTGGATCGTGTGCGCTATATTTCCGCGCCTTCAGACTACTTGTTGCTGTTGCTTTTGATTGCGATTGCACTCACAGGTGTACTGATGACCTTTGCGCATTATTACCCAGATATGGGTATGGTTTACAGTTTTGCAGAAGGTTTAATTACCCTAAACTGGTCTGAATTGCCGAGTGAAAGTGTTTTTCTAGCGCACATTTTTATGGTGTTTGTTTTAATAGCAATTTTCCCTATTTCAAAAATGTTGCATGCGCCGGGTGTGTTTTTCTCACCAACGCTTAATCAAGTAGACGATGCGAGAAAAAAACGCCATATTTCGGATTGGGCTATTGATAAAGAAAAAAATAGCAAAAGTGGATAAACATGTCAAAACTTGACACACCAAAATTAGAAACTTATCTGCAAACACCCGCACTCAAAAGTGATTCGATGGCAAGTAGTGGACCGTTTAAAGCCAATGCTGACATGCAAAAGTCTCTTGGCTTTCCGGGTGAAAAAATTGATAATTGGCAACAAGTTGCGATTGAAAAAATGGGTGAAACGATAGAGAAGTATCGCTCCATTCCGGTATTTCTGGATGCTTGTGTGAAGTGCGGTGCTTGTGCCGATAAGTGTCATTATTTCCTTGGCACAGGAGATCCAAAAAATATGCCAGTAGCGAGGCAGGACCTGTTTCGTAGTGTTTATCGACGTCACTTTACTTTTGCAGGCAAGTACTTTCCTAAATTGGTGGGCGCCAAAGAATTCGATGAATCCATGCTTGATGATTGGTACAATTATTTTCATCAATGCTCAGAGTGTCGACGTTGCTCAGTGTATTGTCCATATGGTATTGATACTGCAGAGATAACCATGGCTGCTCGGGAGGTAATGAATGCGATTGGTGTGGGTCAAAAATACTGCAATCAAATTCTAGGAAAAGTCAAAAAAATTGGTAACAATCTCGGCATGCCAGAGCCCGCCTTAAGAGATACCCTGTTAGATCTTGAAGAAGAGATCGAAGAAGATACCGGCGTAGCGGTGAAGCTACCACTCGACAATGAGGGTGCTGAAATCTTACTAATCACCCCATCCGCCGATTTTTTTGCCGAGCCACATATCGATGGTTTGATTGGTTATGCTAAGGTTTTTCATCAGTCTGGCGCGTCATGGACATTGAGTTCTTATGCCTCTGAGGGGGCGAACTTTGGTATGTTTATTGGTAATTACGACATTATGCGTGAGGGTGCATTGCGTATTCGAAAAGCGGCACTTGATTTGGGAGTGAAACGCATTATTGTTGGTGAGTGCGGCCATGCTTGGCGAGTGGCTTATAGTTTTTGGAATACGTTGACCGGAATTGGTGGCGGGGCGGCGGATGAGTATGCGCTGCAGTTGCAAAACCAGTTAGATCAAAACTACCCGCAGCCACAACACATCATTGAGTATACGTACGACTTAATTCAAAAAGGGCAATTAGCATTCGACAAATCCAAGAACGATCATCGAACGGTTACTTTCCATGATTCGTGCAATGTGGCTCGAGGCAGTAATATGGGTGGCATTGAAAATGGTCAATTTTTATTACCCCGCGAAGTCATTAAAGCGGCCTGCAATAATTTTGTTGATATGTCAGAAAGCACAATTAAAGCATCCACTTTTTGTTGTGGCGGCGGCGGCGGTTTATTGACCGATGATTTATTGGAGCTTCGCGTCAAAGGCGCACTGCCTAGAATGCAAGCGCTTAAGCAAAGTGAAGAAACGAGCGGTGTCAATACGCTGGCAGCCCTGTGCGCAATTTGCAAATCGCAATTCTCAAAAGTCTTGCCGTATTATGATTTCGACCCCTTTATGGTGGTCAGTGTGCACCAACTTGTCAGTGAGGCACTGTTACTTGATGGCGACAATTCTCAGCAAGAGTCAAAAACCTTATAGTTGAGCTTCAAGGGCTGAGTAGTAATCTTTAATGCCCTGAAAAATAGCGTCGGCAATTTTTTGCTGCTCTGTTGAATCATTGAGTCGCGCCTCTTGCCCAGGGTTAGAAATGAAAGCGGTTTCCACCAATACAGAGGGGATGGCAGGAGACTTTAGAACAACGAAGTTGGCTTTTTGTGGAGTCTTTTTATGAACCGGGCCAATGGCACTTATTTGCTTTAGAATAGTCGCTGCCAGCTGTTGTGATTGGATGTCACGGTCTTTTCTAGAAAAGTCGGTAAGCATGGTTTTGAGGAATTGATCGCTATCAATTACCATCTCTACTCCACCAAACTGATCGACGGCATTTTCAGACTGCTCAAGCTGCTTGGCCAGTTCACTAACCTCGCCTTTCTCAGACAAACTGTAAATGGATGCACCTTTTGCGCTTGTGCTCTCAACCGCGTCGGCGTGGATAGAAATAAACATTGTCGCTTTGTTATCCAAGCCAATGGTGATGCGCTCGGTAAGGGGGATGTAGTAATCCCCGCTTCGAGTGAGTATGGCTGTTATGTCATCGCTTTGGTTGATGGCGTCAACCAGCTTTTTTGCAATGGCCAGATTAACGTCTTTTTCACGTGAGCCATTTTTGCCTGAGGCGCCTGGATCTTCGCCGCCGTGACCAGCGTCAACCAGCACAACTTTGCGCTCAGGTGCATCGTCCTGTTCTATTGCACTGCCTGCAACGGCTGTTTTCGATTGAAGATCAATGAGGTCAATGACCAATCGATGATATTTGTATTTTTCGTTAGGTGCAAGAGTGTAGTGCTTAATTTCAAACGCGTCGTTGGTGTAAAAAATGAGTCGGATATCATTGCCACTACGCTTAATTTGAGTTCGTTCAATGCGTTCGTCTTCGAAGAATAAGTGAGAAAATGTTTGGGATAGTACCTCGGCATTTTCAACGCTAAGTAAAATATAATTCTCTTTCGCGCTGACTTTAAAAGCAGTGTCTGCTTCTGTGTCGATAACAATTCGAGTGTGGCTTGGTGCTGTCCAATAGCGAAAATCAAAAAGTGTTGTTTTTTCCTCAGCAAAGGCTGACGTCATGACAACTGATAAAACAAGACCTATGAAATAGCGCATTGGATAACCTTTTTTCCAATAGCGCTATGGCCTTGGATGTTGATTTGTCTTTCGTCATGATCGCCTTTGAGGCTGATAGAAATATCGGCTTTGGCAATCGCCCCCTTGCCGAGCTCTGGCCACTCGATGAGCTGAATACTGCCTGGACTTAGGTATTCACGAATGCCAATATAGTCAAGCTCTTCAGGGTCGCTGAGTCGGTAGCAATCAAAATGGTGAATGTTTGCCGATTTGTTTTGATAACTCTCTACCAATGAATAAGTAGGGCTTTTAACGCGATCAAAGCCAAAAAATTGAATAAAACTTTGCGCCAGTGTGGTTTTTCCTGTGCCAAGATCACCAATTAAGTAAATAACAAATACATCGTTTGAAGACGAACAGCACTTAGCTAAACTGGTAGCCAATGCTTGCGTTTCGCCTAAGTTTTTAGCGACTAAGTCCAAAGTAGCAAGTAAAGGTAGATAGCAAGTACGACGAGTAGTAACACACCTTCTAAGCGACTAATAGCCCCTTCTTTTTTAAACTTATAAGAAACAATAAACAACAAAACTGTCAGGGCAACCATAAATGGATAGTCTCGATTGATGACGTCAACAGGCACATCAAAAGGTAAAATGAGACTTGGAATTGCGAGGACACCCACAGTATTAAATAAGTTAGAGCCAATGATATTGCCGACAACCATTTCGTGCTGTTTTTTGAGCGCGCTACTAATAGAAACAGCTAATTCTGGCAGGCTTGTACCGAGCGCCACTACCGTCAAACCGATGAGTAGGTCAGAGACGCCGAACGAGGTAGCAAGCTCGGATCCACCCCATACTACAAGCTTAGCGCTAACGAGTAGAACCACGAAAGAGATAATAAGCATCAGCCACACCTTTTTTGTTTGGCCTTGTTTAACCTCAATATCCAGATTGTCAAACTCTTGATATTTGCCTTTTTTAGAGGCAACAAAAGTGTAAATTAAAAACACAATCAACAGACCCAAAAGAATTAAACCGTCGGCAACACTTAAATGACTGTCCCAAATTAAGGCGCCAGCAACGAGCGTGGTCGCCATTAAGTAAAGCCACTCTTTTTTCAGAATATCTTGTTTTACTTTAATAGGGAGAATGATCGCTGTAATGCCTAACACTAGGGCGATGTTAAAAATATTGGAGCCAAAGGCGTTGCCAATGCTTAGCTCTGGGTGGCCCTCGTAAGCTGCCAATCCTGAAACCAACATTTCTGGTGCAGAAGTGCCAAAACCAAAAATGAGTAGACCAATAATAAGAGGTGAAATCTTGAAAATATTGGCAATTTTAGCGCCATTATTGGTGAATTCATCAGCGCTCCAAATAAGTAATATAAAGCCTGATACAAGGGATATAATCGACTCGAACATCTTGGGGTTTTGGCGTTAAGGTGGATTGTAATGAGACATATTATAAAGGCATACAACATAGAATGACTAAAACAGAGTTTTTAATTGGTAGGGTGGGTCTTGAGTTTGGCGATGATTTTTATCCAGATGACTTGCCTGAAGATTGGTGCTTTGATCATTATTCCAGCCTGTTTAAGGCGCTCGCACTTCCTGTCGACGCCGATGAAGATCTGGATCATATCTGTGAAACCATTCACGACGACCTTGGTGATTACTTCGAGCTCGTATTGATTGTTGAAGAAAGTGTATTAAATGATGCAGCCCAACTGAAACACTTGCTTGCAAGTTTGCAGGAATATCAAGAAAACTATACCTTGTGGAGTCGCGTGACGAGCCAACCTAAGCCAGCTTGTCTCAAGTTGATCGAAAATAATAAGGTGTGCTTGCAATCCTCAACGACGCTGGAAAGCACCCTTAATCAGCGCAAGGTATTTGCTCAAACTTTGTACTATTCAGATACGCCAGTACTGCTATTATCCGATTTAACTAACTTAGAGCTCACCTCACAAGAAGTGCTTATGAAAATGGAAGGCTTGCCACGAGCAACGATTATCTGCGCCTCTACCGTGGGCGATAGTTTGAATCATATGCAAAGTATCTCGGCGCTAGTCAATAGCGCATGATTTTAGTCACGCGTCCTTTGGCGCAAGTTGACAAATTGCAAATACTGCTTAAAAAGGCGAATCTTGATTACGCCCTTTTTCCTGCTTTTGAGGTGCAAAAGCTGATGCCAAAGATACCCAGTAAGTCCTATGACGTTATCATTTTTATCAGTGTTAATGCAGTTATTTATGCGCACGAGTACCTACCCAGGTTGTTGGCAAAAAATCAAAAAATATTTGCTGTAGGGCCAGTGACAGCCAACAAATTAACGAGTGTTGGTGTTATGGTGGACGCATACCCCAAGAAAAGCGCTTCGAGTGTGGCATTGTTGGCGTTAGAGGAATGCCGCTCAATCAGTGACAAACGAATCTTAATTGTCAGGGGTCAAGGTGGCGCTGAAACGTTGAAAAATGAATTAGAGCCTTCGAATCAAGTGGATTACCTAGAAGTATATGAGCGAAGAATGCTGGACGCAAGCGAACTCCACCAAAAATCCATTGAGCGTTTTATGAAAAATGGGAATGGTGTGGTTTTAGGTAACAGTAACCAAACTTTGTCAAACACGCTTTCTCTTGTTGAGTCTATCAACCCAGATTACGTATCTCGCTTAAAAAAGTACCCAGTCCTTGTGCTCAGCGAGCGAATAAAAATCTACGCACGCTCTTTGGGTTTTGATAAAGTTCACATTGCTCCAGACCTTGGGGACAACGAGGTTCTTAGTGAGCTATTAAGTGGTAAAATACGTTAAAAAATCCCGTTTTTGTTTGACATTGCATGGTTGTTTCTGTAACGTGTCGTTCTCAAGGAGAGGTAGTTAAAATGATTAGATTTGGTATTTCGTGGGTGGCCCGCCTATTAGGAGTAAGCGGCTTTACTATTCAACAACGTGCCAGCAGTGGTTCGTTGCAAGCGCTTAATATTTCCACTCGAGCAATACCGTCTAATCCTACCAATTTAGCCTTTAAAAATCCATATTCAGAACCCGCTTATCACTTAAAGCGCATGCAAAATGCTCAAGTAAACATGGGTCAATCGAAGCAACAACCAAGCGCCAGTAACGACGACGATTTTGTCTCTGTTATTGCGACTTTGAAATCTAGATTATATAAAGAGACACAGAAAAACCAGCATTACACAAAAGTCTTTAATGAGTTAAACGAGCGTTTGGCAGAATTAGAGCAAGCGGCACAACCTGAAAAGCAGCAAGATTTGCAAAAGCTGCAAGGCTGGGTGCACTCAAAACGCGTTCTTCATTAAGAGCACCTAATAACAATTACTTATTCCGCTAGTTCTAGCGGTTTTTTTCTTTGCACGCTATCATCCATTTTTATGGATTTTTTTTGCCTTGGGTTTTTCGATATCTGTTAGTTAACTATTTCGTCTATTAATTTGTCGATAACTGTAAACTTTTGACATTATGTGGAATTTCTATACAGATCGATGAAGAGTCAAGATTGGCATTGGCAGCCAAAAACACCCTTAGATAACAACCCATTATTTGAATGGCCGCCTCAGCTGAGGCGAATCGTAGCTTGGTACGCTTCAGTATGGCTAAAGTTGTCTGAAGTGCTGCTTATGCTGGCAATGGCGATTATCTCATGGCTTTATCTAATGCCTGAGCTTGCACAATTTCAACTACTTGGGGTTGGCGTTGTGGCGTTAATGCTTGTTAGGAATTTATCAATTGCAATCATTGTTGCTGGTGGCCTGCATATGTTCTTTAATGTATTAAAAAAACAAGGGTCTGAATTACGCTACGATACCACTGAACTTACCAATCAAAAACGCTTTGATTTTAATAGCCAACTGTTGGACAATATGTTTTGGACTTTGGTTAGTGGTGTTACTCTTTGGACGGCTTATGAGGTATTGATTATTTGGGCAATGGCTAACCAGTACGCCCCGAATCTTGTCTGGAGTGGCAATGAAGTTTGGTTTTGCTTTCTCTTTTTTGCTATCTTTATGTGGGAATCCTTACACTTTTATCTTGTCCACAGGTTTTTGCATTGGCCGCCACTGTACAAGCTTGTGCATTCGCTCCATCATCGCAATATCAGTCCAATTTCGTGGTCAGGTATTTCAATGCACCCCGTTGAACATGTGCTTTATTTCAGCTCGATACTCATTCATTTTGTTGTGCCGACCCACCCAATCCATGTTTTATTTCACATGCTTGCGATGACCATTGGGGCAATGATTGGCCATACTGGTTTTGATGGATTCTTTATTAAAAATAAAAATAGAATGGCATTGGGACATTTTCACCACCAATTACACCACCGCTATTTTGAGTGCAATTACGGCACAATTGAATTGCCCTGTGATGTTTGGTTTGACTCTTTTCACGATGGCACGCAGGAGGCGACAGAGCGCATGCGACAAAAACAAAGAGAGAAAATTATTAGCAATAAGACTTAAACAATATTCCCTACAATTGAAAGGGCCGGTTCACTTTTGTTCATTGTGTAAAAATGAAAATCGTTGACACCTCTGACCTTCATTTGCTGGCACATTTCGCTAACAACATCCAAGCCAAACGCTTTAAGGCTTTCTGAATCTTCGCTATACATTTCAAGGCGATTTAGAATCCACGATGGAATGTCTGCATCGCAAATTTTAGAAAAACGCGCTAACTGCTGGTAATTGGTGATGGGCATAATGCCTGGCACGATAGGGATGTTAACGCCAAGTTGTTGTGCTTCATCGACAAAACGAAAATAGGCATCGATATTGTAGAAATATTGAGTGATGGCGCTATCAGCGCCGACTTTCACTTTATTGGCAAAATGCTCAATATCAGTCGCTACTGTTTTTGATTGCGGGTGTTTTTCTGGGTAGGCAGCAACGTCAATAGTGAACCGGTCACCGTGCTGGTTTCGGATAAATTCAACCAACTCACTGGCGTAATGAAATTCGCCAATATCGCGAATAGCGGGAGGGATGTCCCCCCTGAGCACAACCACGCGGCTAACACCAAGTTGAGCGTATTCGTCAAGCAACTTTGTTATTTGTTCGCGATCTGAGCCAACACAAGTCAGGTGGGGTGCGACAGAGGCATTCGTTGCGCTACTTAGTTGACTAATGGTGTCAAAGGTGGCATTTTGAGTAGAGCCAAGCGCGCCATAAGTGACCGAATAAAAATCAGGATTTGTGTTGTTAAGCGTATTAAGAGTTTTGCCTAGATTCTTCTTTCCTTTCTCTGTTCTGGCGGGAAAAAATTCGTAGCTAATATTCATGGTATCGGATGTTCTTTGGTGTTGATTGGATATTCATTATAAAGAGAACATTCAATGAATATAAATGGTATTATTTCATTTAATTATTAATATTACTCATAGTATAGGCCTCTAATTATGATTGAACGATCCCATCTTTCTATCCTTCGTGAAATAGAGCGCAATGGCACTCTGACTGCCGCTGCAGAAAGTCTGCATTTGACTCAATCCGCCTTAACTCACGCTATCAAAAAGCTTGAGCAGCGCTCCGCTGTTAAATTGTGGAATAAAGAAGGGCGCGCCATACGTTTAACACAAGCGGGGGCTTATTTACTGTCTGTGGCAAACCGATTATTGCCACAACTCGAATATGCCGATCAAGTGGTTGAGCGTTTTGCCAAAGGAGAGAAAGGCTCAATCCGTATTGGCATGGAATGCCATCCTTGCTATCAATGGTTGTTAAAGGTGGTGACACCCTATATTGAACGCTACCCCGAGGTTGATATTGATGTTAAGCAGCAATTTCAATTTGGCGGTATGAAGGCACTGCTTAATTATGATATTGATGTTTTAGTCACGCCAGATCCTATTCACCAGCCTGGTGTAACATTTAAACCGGTTCTGGATTATCAACAGGTACTCGCTGTGAGTACGCAGCACGCTTTGGCCAAAAAAATACAAATTGAACCAAAAGATCTCGCTGAGGAGGTGCTCTACAGCTATCCCGTCGATATTGAGCGGTTGGATATATACAGTCAATTCTTAAACCCTGCGCACTGCAGACCTAAAGAGCATAAAAGCATTGAGGCGACGGATATTATATTGCAACTCGTTGCCGCTGGGCGAGGAGTGGCTGCATTGCCCCACTGGTTAGTGAATGAGTACGCCGACAAGTTTGCGATTCAAGCAGTGCGTCTTGGAAGATCAGGAGTCAGTAAGAGTATTTATTTGGGTCTTCGTGATGATGATCAAGAGGTTGATTATATTCAGGCGTTTATTAAACAGGCCGAGCAGCTAGATTAGGAGTGTGTTTAGGCATCCAGAAGGGCGTATTTTATATATCGAAGTCTTTCAAATAGTGAATTAACTAGTCAGGTATAATTGCCCCTGTTTTTTTGTGAATAGTAAATATAACAAAGTATGTCAAAGAGTGATTACATTGAATTAGAGGGCGTGGTTAAAGAGAAACTGCCAAACACAACTTTTACCGTTGAGTTGGAAAACGGGCATAGTGTTCTTGCGCATATCTCGGGTAAAATTCGTAAGCACTATATTCGCATCTTACCGGGCGACAAAGTAACGGTTGAAATGACCCCGTATGATTTAACCAAAGGTAGAATTACATTTAGGCATAAATAGGCCGAACCTTTGCCGCTGTGGTGGAATTGGTAGACACGTCGGATTCAAAATCCGATTCCTTTACGGGAGTGACGGTTCAAGTCCGTCCAGCGGTACCATAATATTAAATTAGAGGCGTCTTAGGGCGTCTTTTTTTATGCTTGAATTCCGTACAGAGTATGAATTGCAAGAGATCAGGTTAAGTCAGCCAATAACGAAACATAAAGAAGTCAACATTGTCGGTAGTTTCGTAAAAAACTAGCAAAATGTGAGATGTGAAAGACCAAGAGCGGGACTAAGATTCGGATGGAGATTTAATAATTCGCATTGTGAAACTTCTGGTTTGATTAATTGACGTCGACATATTATAATGTTGTCGCTATTCATACATGTTTTCGCTTGAACTTGAAAACGAAACGGAGCAGGCGGAGAAGTCAGTAATGATGCCCCTCTCTTTAAGTAAATAATATAAGAAGATAGTACAGTGCCGTTAATGGTTTCATGATTTATTAGGAAAAGTAAAAATGGAAAATCTCTTAGCAGAAGCATTATCTCTAACCCTCTTTGGCATGGGATTTGTGTTTGTATTTTTAACATTAATGGTGTTCTTAACAAGCATAATGTCTTGGCTTGTTCAAAAAATTCAACCCAATCTTGCGAGTGCTGGCGCATCGTCAATTCAATCTACAAATGCAATTGATGAGGATACAATGTCGATCATCAAAAAAGCAATCAAAATGCACACTGGAGCTTAATTTATGTCATCTAAAGTAAATACTAAACCGGTAGGAATTACTGAACTTGTCCTTAGGGACGCGCATCAGTCACTCTTTGCAACGCGCATGAGGATTGATGACATGCTTCCGATTGCAGATAAATTAGACAAGATCGGCTACTGGTCAATGGAGTCTTGGGGTGGCGCGACTTTTGATTCGTGCATTCGTTATTTGGGTGAAGATCCTTGGGATAGAATCCGAGAGATTAAGAAAGTTATGCCTAATACACCACAGCAAATGTTACTTAGAGGTCAAAATTTATTGGGCTATCGTCATTATGGCGATGACGTGGTTCGTAAATTTGTGGATCGCTGCGCTGAAAACGGTGTTGGTGTTTTCCGTATTTTTGATGCAATGAATGATGTACGCAACCTGGAGACAGCTATTGATCAAACGGTGAAGGCTGATCAACATGCACAAGGAACTCTTTCTTACACTGTCAGCCCGGTTCACACAACCCAAATGTGGCTGGATATGGCAAAGAGAATTGAAGACATGGGCGCCCATTCACTTTGTATTAAGGATATGGCTGGTTTATTGCAGCCTTATGTTGCCTTTGATCTTGTTACCAAGTTAAAAGCTACAGTTGATATTCCAATCCAGCTCCATGCACACGCAACTACAGGTTTATCAACTGCCACGATTCTTAAGTCTATTGAAGCGGGTATTGATCGCGTTGATACGGCGATTGCCTCAATGAGTATGACTTATGGTCACTCTGCTACCAATGCTGTGGTTTCAATCTTAGATCATGGTCCACGCAAGACAGGGCTAGACTTAGAAAAGTTGGAAGAAATTGATGCCTACTTTAGACCAGTGCGCGCTAAGTATGCAAAATTTGAAGGCTCATTAAAAGGTGTCGACCCCCGTATTTTGCTAGCTCAAGTTCCGGGTGGCATGTTAACCAATATGGAGAGTCAGCTGAAAGAGAATAAGGCCCTTGACAGAATGGACGAGGTGCTTAAAGAGATTCCTCGTGTGAGAGAAGATCTTGGCTTTATCCCTCTGGTTACGCCAACGTCGCAAATTGTCGGCACACAGGCGGTAATGAATGTTTTATTAGGCGAACGTTATAAATCAATTGCGAAAGAGTCTGCAGGAGTTCTGAAGGGTGAATATGGTGCGGCACCAGCTCCCGTCAATGCTGAATTGCAAGCGCGCGTTCTTGATGGTGCTGAAGCAATTACATGCCGACCTGCTGATAATATCGATCCTGAAATGAGTGCCTTGGAAGCTGAGTTTGACAAAATAGTTGCCGAAAAAGGCATTACTTTGGAGAATGAAAAAATTGACGATTTATTGACATATGTCCTTTTCCCACAAGTAGGTGTTCAATTTTTAGAAAATCGCAATAATCCAGATTATTTTGAGCCTGTACCACAAGCGCCAAGTGAAGGTCCAAAAGAAGACGGTGTTTATACTGTAACGCACAATGGCCAAGATTATGTCGTTGAAGTTAAGGCGGGCGGCGATATTTCTTCCGTCCAAGTCGCAGGCCAGGCGAGTAACGCACCTCAAGCGGCTGGCGCGCCTCAAGCCACCCCAGTTGGTGATGCTGAAGATGTAGGCGCACCGCTTGCAGGCAATATTTGGAAGATCTTGGTCTCGCCAAATCAACAAGTTAATGAGGGCGATACGCTCGTTATTTTAGAGGCGATGAAAATGGAAACTGAAATTAAGGCTGCCCGCTCTGGCACAGTCGTTGCTGTCAAAGTTAAAGATGGTGACCAGGTTTCAGTTGGTCAGGCATTAATATCTTTGGCTTAATCAATTATGAATAATTTACTTATACTGTGGGAAAACTCTGGTCTTTATCAGTTAGATATTGGCTCGGGCTTTATGCTATTAATCGGCCTCTTATTGTTATACCTTGCGATTGTTAAAAAGTTTGAACCTTTATTGTTATTGCCGATTGGATTTGGCGCAATATTGAGTAACATCCCTGGCGCTGGCTTGGCTCTTTCTGCGGTTGGTAGTGCAATTTATGCGGCAGACCCAGAAGTCTTACGTGTATTAGCCAGCAATTTGAACTTAGTCGGCACTGAAGCCGACTCCGAAATTTATAGTGCCTTTCAAGAAAGCTCAAGCGCCACACATACTTTGATTGTGCAAACTGTTAACGATATGGGCTATAAAGACGGTATGCTCTATACGTTTTATAGTATTGCGATTGCCAGTGGTGCGGCGCCTCTGATTATCTTTATGGGCGTGGGTGCTATGACAGACTTTGGTCCACTATTAGCCAATCCAAAGACATTACTGCTTGGCGCTGCCGCGCAGTTTGGTATTTTTGCCACCCTTCTTGGCGCTATCGCGCTTACAACTATGGGTATCTTTGACTTTAGTTTGGAGCAGGCGGCTGCGATTGGCATTATTGGCGGTGCAGACGGCCCAACATCGATTTATGTTGCCTCAAAGCTGGCTCCTGAATTATTGGGCGCAATTGCGGTAGCTTCATATTCTTATATGGCGCTTGTGCCATTAATCCAGCCACCAATCATGAAACTCTTTACCACGGAAAAAGAACGCCAAATTCAAATGGTACAACTTCGTGAAGTGTCAAAAATCGAAAAGGTTGTTTTCCCTGTTTTGCTGTTGTTGCTGGTTGGTTTGTTGTTACCTGATGCGGCCCCACTTCTTGGTATGTTTGCTTTTGGTAACTTAATGAAGGAGTGTGGTGTTGTAGATCGCTTAAGCGACACAACGCAAAATGCACTTATCAACATAGTTACAATCTTCCTGGGTCTAGCGGTAGGCTCTAAATTGATTGCAAGTGAGTTTTTGAAAGTTGAAACCTTGGGTATTTTATCCTTGGGAATGGTGGCTTTCGCGATTGGTACAATGTGTGGCTTGCTAATGGCTAAGCTGATGAATGTCTTCAGCAAGACTAAAATTAACCCACTGATTGGATCGGCAGGTGTTTCTGCCGTACCGATGGCAGCTCGAGTGTCAAATAAAGTGGGTCTTGAGTCCAATCCGCACAACTTCTTGTTAATGCATGCGATGGGCCCGAATGTTGCTGGTGTTATTGGATCTGCAATTGCTGCAGGTATTATGATTCAATTTCTGTCCTGACATATTTAAAAAACTTATTACCGGCCTTGTTAAAGGCGAAAGTTCTTTATTTTACTGCAGTTCGCCCGAGCTGCATTAATGGGGAAGGAATCTGTGCGATTGATGCAGCGCGCTTATAGACACGGCAGGTGTTTGACAATAGGAGCATGCCCATATTTACACTATTTAGTGGATAACCCTGTCATCTTCGCTAGCGGGCTCGACTTCCAGTTCGTCAAGGTTCATATCCCATTCAATTTTAGGTGTGATTTGTTCAATGAGGCTAGAAAGGCTGTCGATGAGGCCTTGGTTTAAGTTCAGCGTCACAACGACTCCGTCAATGCCGGTAAAGCTAAATTCGGTGATACCTTCGCTTTTGTAGTTAAGACCAAAGCTTGTGATTAACACAGCTTCATCGCCTGTAAGTAAACCTGCGTTTAGCTCGAAAGATTCGTCGTTATGGCCGATAGCGCCGGTTCCTGATGGTTTATTTTTGGCTTCATCGGAGGCTGATTCAGCAATATATTCACTATCTAGTGCGCCAATCGCTTGTTGTAGAACTGGCCAAAAAACATGGATAAATCGTCTGGTAAAAAACAATTGTATGATTTCGTCGGTCGTTGTGCCGATACGCAAAATCAGACGATCGTGTTCAGGGGAGTAGCTAAGTTCTAATTGGTTAAGTTTCATACCGTGTTTAGTGTTTTATTGTCAAGTGTCAGAATTCTATCCATTTTATTGGCAATCGCTTGATCATGGGTCACAATCAGTAGCGAGGATTGGCTTTCATAATTAAGTTTCAACAATAAGGACAGTGTCTCCGAGGCGCTGTGGGCGTCAAGATTACCTGTTGGTTCGTCTGCGATAAGACATGCTGGCTCAGTAATCATTGCTCTGGCAATGGCTACTCTTTGGCGCTCACCGCCTGAGAGTTCGCCCGGTTTGTGTTGTTGGCGATGTTCAAGACCTATTTTCTGCAGCAAGTCTTTTGCATTTTGTAAGGCGCCTTTCTTGTCATCACCCCTAATAAGCAGTGGCAAGGCGACATTATCTAGAGCGCTAAAGTCACGCAGCAAGTGGTGAAATTGGTAAACAAAACCAAAGGTGTTGGCTCGAAGCTTTGTTCTTGCGTTCTCATTCAGGGAATAGAGCTTGGTGTTGTTGATCAGTACTTCACCTGAGGTTGGTGTATCAAGCCCTGCAATCAAATTCAGTAGGGTGGATTTTCCACAACCCGACTGACCTAAAATCGCCACGGATTCGCCAGGTTTCATTGAAAAGTCAATATTATCTAATACCTGGGTTTTGCCTGCATCAGCGCCGTAAGAAAATCCCAGGGCGTGGCATTCAAATAAATTACTCATAGCGCAGCACTTCAGATATTTGCACTTTTCCTGCACGTCTTGCCGGATAGATTGCGGCGATGAGAACGAGTATGAATGCGCCAATGGCGACATTGGCGACGTCGCTCATTTTTATTTCGGATGGGAAGCGGTTAATATAAAAAACATCGGTTGGGAAAAACTGAAAACCCAAAATAGATTCAATGGCTGAAACAACCCCTTCAATATTACTAGCTAGCAGCAAGCCCAGGACGACACCGATGAAGATACCAATCAGTCCAATGCTAACGGCTTGGTAGAAAAAGATTTTTACAATACGCCTAGGCGTCATGCCGATCGTCCTGAGAATGGCAATATCGGATTTTTTGTCCGTCACCACCATCACCATCATTGAGACAATATTAAAGGCCGCTACGGCAATAATAAGTGACAGCACAATGGCTATCATTTGTTTTTCAAGATTAAGTGCGCGAATAAAGTTGCGCTTTTGCTGCATCCAATCGACGGCAATATAATCCTGCTTACCGATCGCTGCCACAACTTCAGCGCTGATTTTATCGGCCTCGAAAATATCATCCACTTTCAGTCGAATGCCCGAAATACGTTCATCCATGCTAAATAACGCTTGTGCATGATTTAGGTGTATAAAGGCTAGGCTGTTATTGTATTCATTAAGGCCCGCGTTAAATATACCCACCACTTTAAAGCGCTCGGATTTTGGGATAAGCATGCCGGCATTGTTATTACTGGGCGCAATTAGACTGATCGAACTACCAATACCCACCCCCAATGAGCTTGCTAGGCCGACGCCAATCAACGTTGATTTTGTCCCTGCTGAGAGCGCTAACTCGCCGTATTTAATATCACCTAATAGCCCCGATGTTTCCAGCTCTAATTTGCTGACAATTCCTCTAACGCTAACGCCTTGTGAAGCGCCTTTGGATGTCATTAGAGCGAAGTCTTCTACGTAGGGCGATGAAGCTAATATGCGAGGTTGCTCATTGATAGCGTCGTGCAGCTGTTGCCAATCAGTAAGTGTTTGATCGTTGCCAGTAATGTAGCCATGAGAAATGGCGTCTAAGACCCGATTTCTAAGCTCGCTATGAAAACCATTCATCACCGATAATACAGTTATCAGCGCCATTACCGCTAGGACGAGACCTATCATCGAAACGCCCGAAATAAAGGAAACAAAGCCTTTTTTTCGATTGGATCGTAAATATTGGTTGGAAATATGAAATTCAACACTCATGGTGGCAATATTTTGTCATAATTCCTCTATTTAAGGTAATAAAAGCTTCGAATATGTCCAACCTATCAAGGATTGTTAATTTTAATAAAGTACGCTTAACAAACCTTTTTTTGTTGCCTTTGTCTGTTGTCTTTTTTGTCGTTAGTCGACTCAGGTTTTACTGTTATAAATTAGGCGTATTGAAAGCCTACCGTTCAACAATACCGGTGATTGTGGTGGGTAATATTACCGTTGGCGGTAGCGGTAAGACACCGATTGTGATTGCTCTTTGTCATTATTTCGAGCAACAAGGAAAGCGAGTGGGTGTTGTCTCTAGGGGTTATGGCGGGAAGTATGAGCAAGATGTACTGTTGGTAGTAGATTCTACTAAATCTTCAGAATGCGGCGATGAGCCAGCACTCATTGCCAGCGAAACTAGGGCAAAAGTTGTTGTGGCAAGAAAGCGCTCACTGGCAGTGCAATATTTAACCGAGCATAATTTGGCCGATATCATCATTAGTGATGACGGCTTGCAACATTACGCCATGGGCAGGCAAATTGAAATAGCCGTTGTTGACGCTGTTAGTGGATTGGGTAATGGTTTACTGCTTCCGGCTGGCCCTCTTCGGGAGTTGCCCTCTCGATTGTTGTCGGTTGATATCGTTATCAGTAATGGCGGTGACGATGAGATTGCGAGTCACCTTGTGGCGAAGCAATTCATGAATGTAGTGACAGGCGAGATAAAATCTCTGAATGGCTTTAAAGCGACACGCTGTTATGGTGTTGCTGGCATTGCCAAGCCAGAGCGGTTTTTCGCCTCTCTAGAGGCTTTAGAAATTGATGTTGTGCAAAAGCCTTTCTCCGATCATCACGCCTTTACAAGCAAAGACTTGAGCTTTGACGAAGAGTATCCGATCTTAATGACTTCTAAGGATTGTGTAAAATGTAGGTCTTTTGCGACCAGTCAGATGTGGTATTTGGCGGTTAATGCTGAATTAAGCCATGATTTCTATCAGCAATTGGAGTCTAAACTATGATCGATAAAAACTTACTGAAGATGTTGGTTTGTCCACAATGTAATGGCCCATTGTTGCAAGTGGGTGATGAGCTTATTTGTGAAAAAAGCCAGTTGGCGTACCCAATCCAAGACGGTATCCCTGTTCTTCTAGTTGAAGAGGCTCGGGAGCTACAATCCAAGGCGTAATGGACTTTTCTGTTGTCATTCCTGCCAGATACAATTCTGCCCGTTTACCGGGAAAACTGCTCAAGAATATTCACGGTAAAACACTCATTGAGCACACTTATTCAAACGCAATGTTGAGCGCGGCCAAGCGCGTCAATATTGCCACAGATGACGAAAGGGTTAGTGATATTGCTAAGGCTTTTGACGAAGAAGCATGCTTAACAAGCGACAGCCATATTTAGGGCACTTCAAGGATTGCTGAGGCAGTGGAAGTATTGAGTTTTGCAAATGATGAGATTGTCGTTAATGTGCAAGGCGATGAGCCGATGTTAAGCCCTGTTGTCATTGATCAAGTGGCTAAAAATCTTGATGAAAGCAAGATGGATATGGCTACATTGTGCGAGCAGATAGAGACAGATACCTCGGCTTTGATCCAAATTGCGTCAAAGTTGTATATAATATGCGCGGCAAAGCGATGTACTTCTCAAGATCGCCAATTCCTGCGTTTCGAAACGCGCAAGAATTAGGCTTGGGGCTTTGTAATCGCCACATTGGTATCTATGCGTATCGAGCTGGCTTTTTAAACCAATGTGCACAGTTGAGTAGTTCGCGTCTTGAAGGGGCTGAAAAACTAGAACAATTAACAAGTTTGAACGAGGGTTTTGACATTCACGTCGCCCCAGCTTACGGCCCGATGGGCTTTGGCGTTGACACACAACACGATTTAGATAAAGTTATAAAGGAACTTAAAAATGGATAACATCATTGATGGCAAAAAAATTGCCAAAGATTTAAGAGGTAAAATTGCTGAAGAGGTAAAAACACTAGATCGCCCACCTGGTTTGGCTGTTATCTTAGTTGGCGAAGACCCTGCGTCGCGCGTTTATGTTCGCAACAAAGAGTTAGCGTGTATTGAAGCTGGCTTTTATTCGGACAAAATTAAAAAATCTGAAAATATCACCGAAGAAGAGTTGCTGCTTGAAGTGGATCGTCTAAACGATAATCCGAATATTGATGGTATTTTGGTGCAATTACCATTACCAAAGCATATTGATTCTAACAAAGTTTTGGAGCGCATTTCACCACTGAAAGATGTTGATGGTTTTTGCAGTGAAAATATTGGCAAGCTAATGCAGAACAAGCCTTACTTGCGTCCTTGTACGCCTCAAGGTGTGATGACTATGTTGGCATCAGCGGGTGTTGATGTGATGGGTAAGAATTGTGTGGTCATTGGTGCGTCAAATATTGTCGGTCGTCCGATGGCTATGGAATTGTTAAACGCACGAGGTACGGTTACTATTTGTAACTCTAAAACACAAGACGTAGCAGGCAAAGTTCGACAAGCGGATATTGTTGTCGCGGGTGTTGGTATTCCTAAGTTTGTTAAAGGTGACTGGGTCAAAGATGGCGCAATCGTGATCGATGTTGGTATTAATAGATTGGATGACGGCACACTTTGTGGCGATGTTGACTTTGATGCAATCAAAGGCAAAGCAGCAGGAATTACACCGGTACCTGGTGGTGTTGGTCCAATGACGATTGCTACATTGCTTGAAAATACATTAGTGGCTTATAAAGCGAAACTATGAGATTAGTGCTTAAAGCATTACGTGAGGGGCTGGGCCGATTGATCATTTTGATTGATTGGATTTTCAGTCCTTCTAAGCAAAAACGCACCGATGATATCCAAGCTGATGTCAATCAAAAAACAGCCACGTTAAAGCTTTATCAATTCTACGCTTGCCCGTTTTGCATTAAAACGCGTCGCGCTATTAAGCGCCTAAATCTTAAGATCGAAACACGTAATGCGCAAGCAGGTGAATTTCGAGAAGAGCTGGGGTTAATGGGCGGTAAGATTAAAGTGCCTTGCTTAAAAATTGAGGGCGAAGATGAGGCGTCTTGGGTTTACGAATCCGACGCTATTATCAATTATCTAGAGAAGCATTTCGCTTAATCAACACCTTTATTGCTGACAATGTTATACATTCAAGGCGGCAATAAAAATCAAAAAAAACTCTCGCAGCAATTATTTAACTTTTGCTGTGAGGATTTATTTCCAAATAAAACCAAACCCCTAATTGATCTTGGTATTCATCCAATTGAGGACGCTATGGCATGGACAGATTATGAGGGTGATGGCAAGTTCTTTATTGAGATAGAATCCAGCTTATCTGAGCGTCAGTTTATCGTCACTTTTTGTCATGAGATGATTCACGTCTGCCAGTTTTTAGCGGGCGTCGAAGTCAGCGAAGTGGCTGCTTATCAATACGAGAAAGAGTTGGCTGAGCGCTTCGAACAGAGTCTTTCTGCTAAGGCATAAATGCGTCTAGTGCATTCAACGCTTTATTGAGTTCACTGAGTGTATTGGCGGTAATTGTGATATGCCCTAATTTACGACCTTTACGCTCACTTTTTCCGTACAAATGAAGATGGGCATTGCCAAGCTCAAGCACTTTATCAACTGGCCCGTGTTCGCCAATAATATTTATCATTGCGCAATATTGTTGCAGACAAGCTGTTTCACCAAGAGGCGAGCCGGTAATCGCTCGAACGTGGTTTTCAAACTGAGAGGTACGAGCGCCCTCAATACTCCAATGACCAGAATTATGCACGCGTGGTGCCATTTCGTTGACAACAAGGCCATCACTTGTCTCGAACAATTCAATCGTTAGCACACCAACATGTTCCATCTCATCAAGCAATGTTTGCATGTAGTGTTCAGCTTGCTCTTGTACTTTGACACTAATATTTTCAGCCGGAGCTGTCGTTAGTCGCAGAATGCCGTTGTGGTGAGTGTTTTCTACTAATGGGTAATATTTGTGACTGTTATCAATGCCGCGAACCGCAATTAATGATAACTCTCGTTTAAAGTTAACAAAACCCTCAAGGATTGCTTCAACACCGTGCATGCTTAGCCAAGCTTTTTCTAGCTGGTCGTCGCTACGGATAACAAACTGTCCCTTGCCATCATACCCTTCGGTTGCTGTTTTCAGGATGGCCGGCAAACCAATTGCATCAACCGCTGTTTGTAAATCTGCAAGAGAATTAACCATTTGATAAGGAGCGCAAGGAATGCCTAGATTATCAAAAATTGCTTTTTCTCGACCACGATGCTGCGTGGTGAATAGTGATTTAGCGCCAGGGTATACTGGCGTTTTTTTACTAATTTTTTTTACGATTTCTACGTCTGTATTTTCACTCTCAAAAGTGATAACTTCAGAGGCGCTAGTGAGTTGCTCGGTTGAGTCTTGCGTGCCATCGCTGATAAAGGCTTTGCCGAGCAATACGGAAGGCTCATCTTCAGAATTGGCAGTAAATGCCATTTGATGACCAAGTGGGTAGGCCGCAATGGCTAGCATTCTGCCTAATTGACCTGCGCCTAAAACACCAATTTTCATCCCTTATTCGCTAGGGTTGGGATTATCGAGAACATTTTGTGTTTGTTCTGAGCGAAACTTCGAAACTTTAGCGCGAATTTCGGCATTATGATTGCCAACAATTTGCGCTGCTAGAATGCCTGCGTTTTTTGCGCCAGCATCGCCAATGGCAAGGGTGCCTACAGGAATGCCACCTGGCATTTGCACAATAGACAGTAATGAGTCTTTGCCGCTTAATGCGCGTGATTGAACGGGCACACCAAGTACAGGGACAATTGTTTTCGCTGCAACCATGCCCGGCAGGTGCGCTGAGCCACCGGCACCAGCAATAATAACTTCTAGACCACGCTCTTCGGCGCTTTGTGCGTATTCGAACATTAAGTCGGGAGTTCGGTGGGCTGAAACAACCTTGACTTCGTAAGGGACGTCAAATTCTTCGAGCATGTCAACGGCATTTTTCATCGTTGGCCAATCGGACTTTGACCCCATAATAACACCTACTAATGCACTCATTTAATACCCTCAGAGTAATGAAGTCTTAAATTATACCGAAACAATATTTTTTGTTAGGCCTCTGGCAATGTAAAGCTTTTTTCTAGGAAGGGCAGGTGTCCTGTGCGTATTAATTTTGTTTGCGCGCCATTGGCTTGGTACCACGCCTCTATTGAGCGGGGGACGAGCATGTCAAGTTCACCCAAAATAACCGATTTTGGCGTGTCGATCTTTTGAAAATCCTCTTGAAGATCGGTATTAAGCAAGATGCTCAGACCTTGTGTCATGGCGTTGGAGGATGGTGGGTATTTTTCAATACCAGTAAAAAGCGTTTTCATTAGACTTTTGTCTTTACTTTGTAGGCTAACGAAGCGCCGTAAAGTTTTGCTGTGGTTTAGTTTTAGGTCTTGTGCAAAGCTTTTAAATACTTCAGCCTCCATGCCGTGTTGCCAGTTCTTATGATTGGTTAGGCTTGGTGAAGCGCCAACTAAAATCAAACGATTGATTGCAGTCATACTGGCAATCTTTATTGATAAGAGGCCACCTAGCGATGAACCTAGAAGAATAGGGTTTTTAGGCAATATATCTATAACCGCGTGACACCATTCATCGAGACCACCACCAACATCATCACTACGTCCGTGACCAGGGAGGTCGATTACAGTAATGCGGTGTTCGTTTTTGTATCGTTCGACAAGTGGCTCAAAAATATCACTACTAAAGCCCCAGCCATGCAGAAAAACTAAGTCTGGCCCGTTGCCGACGGTGTTATGCCATAACATTGGCCACCCTAGTGAGAAGTGATTCAATCTGTTCAAAGCTATGGTTGGCGCAAAGGGTAAAACGCAGTCTCGCTGTATTAGGCGGCACGGTGGGTGGGCGGATGGCGCTGACATAAAATCCCACTTCGAAAAGCTTTTTACTGAGTTCAAGCGCTTTGTCACTTTCACCGATAATCATTGGCTGAATTGCGCTCTCAGAATTCTCAAAATTCAGCCCGAGGGATTTGGCAAAATTTCGGAAATAATCGATATTGGCTAATAATTTGGTTTTTTGTTCGTTCGATTTAATCAATTCAAGGCTTTTGAGTGTAGCACAGCACAAACTGGGTGAAATAGCGGTTGTGTAGACGTAAGGGCGTGATTTTTGCACCAAGTAGTCGATAAAATCGTCATTTCCGGCAACAAAAGCACCCATTGTGCCCGCCGCTTTGCCCAAAGTGGCCATATAGATTGAATTTTGCGGAATATTGGCCTCAAAAACGCCAAATCCGTGAGCATCATCTTGCATCAATAGTGCATTGGAAAAATTTGCGATTTTTTCAATTTTATTGATCTTTGCACGATCGCCATCCATGCTAAAGACATTGTCGGTAACAATTAGCCCTTGACCGGTTTGTTTGTTGCTTTTGGATTTGAGAGAGGCGAGGTCATTGTGTAAGTATCGCCTAAGGGGTAGGCCAAGTAATTGATTAGCGTCGATTAATGAGGCGTGATTTAGCTTGTCTTGCAAGACCCAGTCAACATCATCTCTAAGTGCTGAAAAAACGCCTAAATTGGCACTATAGCCCGAAGAGAATAGTAGCGCTCGTTGCTGTCCTGTGTAATCTGCTAACGCCTCTTCTAGCTCATGGTGTGCTTTTGAATGGCCACTAACCAAATGCGATGCGCCCGAGCCAACGCCGTATTGCTTGACACCTTGGACTAAAGCCTCTTTCACTTGCTCGTTATTAGCAAGAGAAAGGTAGTCGTTCGAACAAAAATTGACGACTTTTTTGCCGTCGATAACCATCTCAACGCCTTGGGCATTTTCGCTAATTTTGCGCGAGCGTAATAAATGTTTTTTATCGAGATCGTTAATTTGTTGGTTGAAATTCATGGACTCTATTTTAAAGAACTTTATTGCGTAGTTATAATGGTGGTGAATAATTAATCACTGAGTTGTAATTATGACCAATCCAAGACGTCATTACTTTGCCTTTGGCTCCAATTTGTCTAAAGAGCAAATGATTGCTCGTTGTCCAGAGTCAGAATATTTGTACTCAGGAAGGCTGGATAACTATGTCTGGCTTATTAACGAGAGGGGTTATGCCAATATTAAGCCGTCAGAAGGTGACTTTGTTCTGGGTGAAATTTTTTCCTTAAGTGAGAAAGACATCGAGTTACTAGACGTTTACGAGAGCGTGGCAGAGGGTATGTATCATCATGAGGTGCACAGCATTCAAATATCAGAGGGGTATTGCGATTGCTTGGTGTATGTCGACCTTAATCAAGTGTTTGGAGAGCCACAATTTGAATATATTAAGCGAATTAACCAAGGCATTGAAAGTGCTAAGCTGCCCACGGACTACGTCAATAAATATATTCGACCTTATGTACCCAATTGAGGGGTGAGCCTATGAGTGTAAAGAAGATAAAAATACTCGGTACTATGTTGAGATAGATTTAAAAACGCACAAAATCATAAATGTCGGCTTTGATCATAAGCTTTCAGAATATCTGGATAGAGGTCGACAAAATAATTCAAAAATACACCGATTGTTTTTAACCAAGGGGCAATATAATAAATACGTGGAGCGCTGCCTATCTGGATCTGAGAGCTCTTAGTAATCCAATTTATTTTTCATTAACAAGGAGTTGTAATAATGTCCCAATACGCTATTGTTTATACAGGCGGTTTTGATGGCGATCAAGTATCCACACCCGAAGAGGCTAATGAGCATCAGACGAAATATATAGCCTGGCTGGAAGGGCTTGGCGATGCGGCCGTTAGCCCTATGAATCCTCTTTTGAGTACAATTACAATCAATCCAGACGGCTCGGTTGATGAGGGTAGCAAAATGTCAATGTCTGGCTTTACAATTATTGAAGCCGATTCTTTGGATGACGTTATCTTAATGGCAAAAGAATGCCCATTTCTTGATGTGGGCGGCTCTCTCGAGGTCTCTGAACTTATGCGGATGCGGAGTTAGGCAGAATTCCTTTAGGCTTTCTTTTGTTCGGCCAATAATTCGTCGGCTAACTTTTCAAGATTGTCTAACTCTAATTCGAGAGCGTTTTGCTTTGACTCCAAGTAATTTCTAACGGTACTCTTTCGAAGAAAAAGAAAGAAGGTTTTAAAGTCCTCGAAGGCACGTAGATATTTATCGCGCATTTGCAGCTCTACAGCCGTACTAACTACCAAACTGGCGAAATAAGCGATTGCCCAGCCAGACCCTAAATAGGTGTTGACGAGAGCAATTTGAACTCCCCAAAATAACGGGAAGAGTGCCATGCCTGCCAAAATCTTATAGGTATCGTATTGATCGAGGGTTTTGGCAAAAAAAATAAACATTTTGCCGGTCAATTGGTATGGAAGGAAGTTATTAAGCTTGCCCCAGAGTGAGACTGGTAGAGCGATAAAAACCTTTAGCAAGGTTCGAAAAATGTACATAAATAGTACAGTTGGCTGATACTTGATTGAAAGATGGTAGTCTTTGATGCCGCAGCACTGGCACAATTTGTCATAAAGACGCAATTGGCTTATCAGGGTTTTGACTCTATCAGGCTCATGCTCTTGCAACATTCTTTTTGCTTTAATAATGTACTTCAAAACGTTAAATTGTTCTGACAAGTCAAGATCTTCGTCGCGTCCATGGCGTTGGGTGTAGAAGCGCTCTACCCTTGTTAGGAGTTTTAACTCCTCCCATGAATTAGGGTTGAGGGTTATTTTAATAATCCCTTGTTTAACGCGTTCTGTTATTGCCTGAACCGATTCTCTGTCATTAGCATCTTCTTCGTTCGCTACAATAACTGGCTCACCGAATTGCACCAGTAAGTCACCACGAAAAAATCCTTTACGACTGAAAGTCAACCCAACTGGCACCAAGACTGGCGATTTTCCGTTGAGTTTTTTGGCGCCAAGCGCAATACGGGCGGCACCTGTATTCACCTTGCGTATTGTCGGATCTGAATGACTCACTCCTTCTGGGAAGATCATGATCGTTTTGTCTTCACCCAGTTTTTCATAGCATTTAACAAATGAATCGACGTTTTTCGCGGTTTTGTTGCCAGGATCCTGTGCTCTGTAAATTGGCACCGCATCGAGTAATTTAAGCATTGTTTTAAGCAGTGGCATTTCGAACAATCCGCTGCGTGCAAGAGGGTGAATTTGTTTACTGGTTGCGGCTTGTATGACAATAGGGTCAACAAGTGCGTTGGCATGATTGGCGCAAAATATAATGCCGACCCCATGAGGAATTTTCTCGTGACCAGTAACCTCGAAGCGCCTATAAAAAGTTTTAATCACCGCTCGACAAAGCCCTTGCCAAAAAGTCACAGCCCAAGTTCTAGATTGAGGTGGCGAATGTTCCACTTTGTGCTTTCTGAGAGTTGTCATTAAGTTGGACGAGTTATGAGTGTTCAATTATTTTATCCCGAAAATTTGCCTGCATACGATGAGCTATTGAATAAAACTCAAATTGATACATTGATGCTTCGTAAAAAACGATAAGATAGGTATTATCTGAATAATGGTTTGATTTGTATGGCGTATGACGAAGGCACCGCTGAGCGTTTAAGTGATGTATTTGAGCGTATTCCTTTCTCAAGCGAAAAGAGAATGTTTGGCAGTCTGGGCTTTATGGTGCATGGCCATATGACTTGCGGTGTGATAAATGACCAGCTCATGGTCCGCGTTGGTAAAGGCCAGTATGAGGGCACCTTAAAAAAACCATTCGTGAAAGAAATGGATTTCACAGGCAAGGCATTGACCGGATTTGTTTATGTTGAGCCGGATGGCTTTGAGTCAGACGAGGAGTTGGAGAACTGGGTGAATCTGAGTGTAGAATACGTGCTAACTTTGCCCGCCAAGTAGCCCTTATGAAGTTATGCTAAAAAACTATTTATCCCTTAAGCTCGCTATTATTTTCTTGGTGCTCAGTATTGCCTGTGTTTTGGCCTATAGCACAGCAGGCTCGTACGTAGATAGCGAGGGTGTTCTGCAGGAGAAATTTGGTTTTATCCCTCTAGGCTGGGCGTTCTTTTTTCTCAGTAGTGGGTTTGCTATTTTTTACTTAATTAAGCTTTTAGGGAAAAAGTAATAAATGTGCTTTACGCTAGATTAAGTTCTCCAGCGGCGAAGAGGCAGAGGCGTAGGCTTTTTTCATCATTCTTCCGGCAAGAAAAGATTCACGACCAGCCTTAACTGCGTGTTGCATGGCGCTTGCCATCAGTAGTGGATTCTCTGCACTGGCAATGGCAGAATTCATCAAAACGCCGTCACAACCGAGCTCCATCGCTTTAGCGGCATCACTTGCGCAGCCAATACCAGCATCAACCAGTACTGGGACGTTGGCTTGATCTTTAATGAGCTTGATATTGTACGGGTTGGCAATGCCTTGGCCTGAGCCGATGAGTGAGGCAAGTGGCATAATTGCGCAGCAGCCAATTTCTTCCAGTTCTTTGGCAACGATTGGATCGTCTGAGGTGTAGACCATCACATCAAAGCCGTCATTAACCAGTGTTTTAGCGGCATCAAGGGTTTCAACAATGTTAGGGTAAAGTGTTTTTTCATCGCCCAACACTTCAAGCTTAACAAGATTGTGACCGTCTAATAATTCTCGTGCCAGCATGCAGGTGCGCACAGCGTCTTTGGCGCTGTAACAACCCGCTGTATTTGGCAGAATGGTGTATTTCTCTGGCGAAATAACATCGAGAAGACTCTCTTCGTTAGTATTTTGGCCAATATTGGTGCGCCTAATGGCAACTGTAATAATTTCAGAACCCGAAGCTTCAGTTGCTAAACGAGTCTCTTCAAGGTTTTTGTATTTTCCTGAGCCAACCAATAATCTTGAATGAAAAGTACGGCCGGCAACAACGAAAGGAGTATCTGTTCTCATGGGGCAATAAGATACCATGTGCTCGGATTAATTGCGTCATTATCTGGGATTAATCTTTTCATTCTTTGGTGAATTGTTTTGAATTGACGATCTACAGATTGCCTGTTAGTTTTTGCTCTCTAAAAACCATATAAATACCTGCGAAAAGAATGAGAGTGGCGCCCAGTGTTGTGTTGAAATCTAACCTTTCATTAAAAAAGGTGAGAGAAAAGAGCATACCCCATACCAAGGAGGTGTAGCGGAATATTGCAAGAAAACTCATCTCTCCAAGGCGTGTGCCGATAATGGTGAATAAGAAGGCAAAACTGATTAGGATTGCAGCCGAGACAATCTTTAACCATGCCACGCCATCCATTGTCATCCACTGGCCAAGCAGGGCAAATGGTAGGATTACGATGGTTATGCCAACCATGCTTAACATGGTGATATAAAAAGTGGGAAAATGCTCTGGTATTGCCTTAGTTGCTAAATCTCGAGTTGCCATTGCCAATGCAGACAGTAGGGAAATAAGTACCCATATTGTATAATTCGTACTCCAGGGTTGGATAATGAGTAACACGCCTACAAAGCTAATGATAGCAGCAAGTTTCCGCCGCCAACTTATTTTTTCTTTGAAGAAAAATACACCGCCAAGCATCAGAAAAACCGGCAGTGATTGGTTAATTGAGATCGCGCTTGCCAGCGTTATTTTCATCAGTGATGAAACCCATAGTACGGTTGCAAGGGCTTCGCAGATGATCCGTAGGGCGCAGTACTTGTCTTGAAAAAGCACCAACAGTTCTTTTGTTGATTTTCTACCTTCAACCGTGAGTGCTAACAGCAGCAAGAAAAATGTACCAATTATTGAGCGAAGTAGCACCGGCTGTTGCCACGGCAATTCGTTGGCAAATGATTTGAGAATAACATCGTTTGACGCAAAGCACAGCGCACCAAGTGTAATTAAAATTGCACCTCGCGTATTTTTACTCAAATTGGCCATGTAATGAAATACACATTTAAAGGATGTTTTTTACCACGAAAGCTTTTGCGCTACAATGTAGAAAATTCAAGATTGTCTTTGCATTCAAAGCAAAGCGCTTGACAGCCAATAGATTTAATTTTATCTAACTGCAGGCAATAAAAAAACCGCAGAAGTGAGCTTAGTATTAATGGCGGAGAGAGAGGGGCTATTCGTGCGTCGCACTCACCCTACGGGCCGTCGTCGCAAGCTCCGACGTTGTTCGCATTGAGTACAATGCTCACCCGAGCCCTCTTCTTGGGTTCGGATTCACCAGCATAAATAAAAACCCCAGCTTGTGCTAGGTCATTAATTTATGGCGGAGAGAGAGGGATTCGAACCCTCGATAGGAGATAAATCCTATACACCCTTAGCAGGGGCGCGCCTTCAGCCACTCGGCCATCTCTCCAAAGAAAACGTATTATACTGTATTTATTTCCGTTGAGTTATTTGTGTAATAAAGGAAAATTGTAACATCAATTAAGCCATTAAATCTGGCAGAATCCAGCGATAAATACCAATCAAATCGATGGTCATAAAAACGGTGTTAAGTATGATTAAAGCCTTGTCTTTATTTTTAATTCCTTGAATTAACCAACAACAAGATGAGATTAAAAAAACTAAAAACGCATACTTAGAATAAGAGGTATTAAGAGCGATAGTGATGCCGCCTGTAACGCCGGTGACGGTGCCGATCCAGCCAAACATTATTCTACGATCTCGAAGTCGTGAGTGACGTTTGCTGTTTTAGCCATCATAATCGAGGCCGAGCAATACTTGTCAGCAGAAAGACTGATTGCCTTTCCAACTTTTGTTGGATTGAGGTCTGAGCCTTTAACAACAAAATGAATATGAATATTGGTAAAAACCTTAGGGTGATCGTCGGCGCGTTCAGCGCTCACTTCAGCAACACAATCGTCAATATTTTCACGCATCTTTTTTAGCGTGCTCACCACATCAACCGTGGTGCAGCCAGCCATCCCGATAAGAAGCATTTCCATGGGTCTAACGCCCATGTTGTTGCCGCCAACATCCGGCGGGCCATCCATTACTACAGCGTGTCCACTGCCAGATTCACCGACCATCATCATGCCGTCAATCCATTTAACTTTAACGTCCATAGAAAAACTCCTTTAACTGTTGCCCTGGGCTTTCATGCCGCATAAATGCCTCGCCAACTAGGAAGCCATAAACATTGTTCTCATGCATTAAAGCAACGTCCTCCCTAGATAAAATGCCAGATTCGGTAATCACCAGCGTGTCGTCATTAATTTCACTGAGCAAGTCGATTGTTGTTTGCAAAGAAACTTCAAAAGTACGAAGATTGCGATTATTGATACCAATCATTGGTAAGTCCAGTGTGAGGGCGCGTTTTAATTCTGCCAAATCATGCACCTCTACCAATACATCCATGCCGAGCGATGTCGCTAAATCATAAAGTGTTAGAAGTTCGTTATCGCTAAGACAGGATACGATTAGCAAGATGCAGTCCGCACTCATTGCACGTGCTTCGTAAACTTGGTAAGGTCTAACGATAAAGTCTTTACGAATTACCGGCAATGATACAGCGGCTCTTGCTCTAATTAAATACTGAGGGTCGCCTTGGAAAAAATCTCTATCGGTCAAAATAGAAAGGCAACAAGCGCCACCTTTTTCATAGCTTTCGGCGATTTCTACCGGATTAAAATTCTCACGCAAAACGCCCTTGCTTGGCGAGGCTTTTTTAATTTCTGCGATAACTGCACTTTCGCCGCGTTCGGCTTTCGCAGTTAATGCATTATAAAAACCTCTTGGCTTATCACCAAAGTTGGCGTGTCCCATCATTTGCTCTACTGAGACGCGTCTGATGGACTCCTCGATTTCTTCGTGCTTGCGCTTGACGATTCTTTTGAGTATGTCTGGCGTTTGAGTTGTCATGGCCTTGAGACCTTCGTATAAGTGAATAACAAAAGCTATTTTAAACGAAACCAAGTTGTGTTAAGTAGAGCATCAGCTCAGTTGTTACGAAACTTATACTGTTGGTATAATCTGACTTTATATTAAAAACCTGAGTATTAAGGGTGAATTTACTAAACTTCCAAGCGCCTTGGGATATGAACAATGTTGTTGATAAGGCTAAAGCAACCGGTAATCAACAAATTATGGTCTGCGATAGAGGTACTTCATTTGGCTACAATACGCTTGTTTCGGACATGCGTGGTGTGGCAAGTATGCGCTCAACTGGATGCCCAGTGGTATATGATGCCACACACTCCGTGCAGCAGCCCGGCGGACAGGGTGAAACCTCAGACGGTCAAAGAGAAATGGTGCCTATATTGGCAAGAGCAGCCGTAGCTGTTGGTGTTTCGGGCTTGTTTATGGAGGCACACCCAGATCCTACAAATGCTAAAAGCGATGGGCCAAATTCGATGCCGATTGATAGAATGGCCGGGCTGCTTAAAACATTACAGGATATTGATGCTGTGGTAAAAAATAATGGGTTTTTAGAGGATGGGTTAGATGACTAAAATTGCAATTTCCGGTGCCAGTGGCCGTATGGGTCAAACTTTGGCTGAAGCGGCAGGACTGAATTCGAATATTGAGATTGGTTGCACTCTAGATTTGGGTGATAATCTTGAAAAGATGCTTGATAGTTTCGATGTTTTGATTGATTTCACGCGCCCCGAAGCAACCCTTGAGTATTTAGCTATTTGTCAAAAAGCCGGCAAAGGCATGGTGATTGGCACGACAGGATTTAGTGATGACGAGCTGGTGTTCATTGAGGCGGCAGCCAATGATATCGCTATTGTTTTTGCACCAAACATGAGTGTTGGTGTTAATTTAACGCTTAAGCTGTTAGATACGGCTGCCAAAGTTTTTGGCGAGGATGCCGATATTGAGATCGTCGAAACCCATCATCGTTACAAAGTGGACGCGCCATCTGGCACTGCACTGAAAATGGGCGAGGTCGTTGCCAATGCTCTAGGTAGAGATTTGAGCACTTGCGCGGTTTATGGTCGTGAGGGTATTGAAGAGCCGCGCAACCGACAAACCATCGGCTTTTCAACGATCAGGGGTGGTGATGTTGTGGGCGATCATACGGTGAGCTTTTTTATGGAGGGCGAGCGTGTTGAGATAACGCACAAGGCCTCCTCAAGAATGACGTTTGCCAATGGCGCTGTCAGGGCGGCGAGTTGGTTAAGCGGAAAACAAAGCAAGCTGTATTCCATGCAAGATGTGTTGGATTTATAAAATTTAAGAGAGAATTACGATGTTATATGCCATTATTTCTCAGGATGTTGAGAATTCATTAGAAAAACGTATGAATGCAAGACCCGCGCATGTTGAAAGATTGAGTCAGCTCAAAGATGAAGGTCGTTTAATTTTGGCTGGTCCGCACCCTGCAATTGATACCAATGAGCCTGGAGAGGCTGGTTTTACTGGTTCTCTTATAGTTGCTGAGTTTGATGATTTGATTGCTGCACAGGCCTGGGCGGATGCAGATCCTTATATTGCTGCCGGTGTTTATCAGAGTGTTGTTGTCAAAACATTTAAAAAAGTACTGCCTTAATCAAGCTCATGAACGCTGATGTTGTTATTCTTGGCGGTGGTGCAGCAGGGCTAATGTGCGCAATCGAGTCGGGCAAGCGCGGTCGCAAGGTTGTATTGATTGAAAAAGCCAAAAAAGCCGGTAAAAAAATTCTAATCTCAGGCGGCGGTCGTTGCAACTTTACTAATCTATATACTGAACCGGAATCCTATTTATCGCCCAATGCTCATTTTCATAAATCTGCTTTGTCTCGTTATACACAATGGGATTTTATTGCACTCATGGCAAAGCATCATTTGCAGTGGACTGAGAAAACGCTAGGTCAGTTATTCTGCGATCAAAAGGCCACTGCAGTTGTTGATATGTTGCTCGATGAGTGTCGACAAGCAGGTGTTAACATTGTGCTTGACAGTGTTGTAGAAAAAATAGAATTTCAGCAGAAATATACGATAACAACACAAACTCAAACTATCAGCGCCACATCACTTGTGATAGCGACAGGTGGGCCGTCTATCCCTAAAATGGGCGCCACAGATTTTGGCCTGCAAATTGCAAAGCAGTTTGGCATGAAGTCTAACTCATTCAAGCCGGCCTTAGTGCCGTTTACTTTTCAACAGAATGACATTGATCGGTATTTTAAGGATCTTTCCGGGTTATCACTGGATGCGATTGTGATGTGCAATGGCGTTAGCTTTAGAGAGGGGGTGTTGATTACTCATCGTGGGATCAGTGGGCCTGCCGCTCTGCAAGCATCATCTTATTGGCATAAAGGCGATGAGCTTGTTATTAACTTATTGCCGGAAGTGGATGCAGTTAGCGTACTACTTGAGGCGCAGCAAACGCGTGGAAAGTCTGCACTGAAAACCGTATTAACTGAGCTATTGCCAAGAAGGTTTGCCGAAAGACTGGCAAATGCCTTGCTTGAAATTGAGTTAGCTGAATTGGCCTTGGGTGAGATTAAACAAAACGATTTAAAGCGATTTTCTATATTGCTAAACCATTGGCCTTTGCGGCCCAGTGGTACAGAAGGAATGCGCACTGCAGAGGTGTGTACCGGAGGGGTTGATGTTAACGGTTTGTCGTCGAAAACCATGGAATCAGCAAAACAACCAGGTCTGTACTTTATTGGTGAAACGGTTGATGTAACGGGGTGGCTAGGCGGCTACAACTTTCAGTGGGCCTGGTCATCGGGCTGGGCTGCTGGACAGTGCGTGTAGAGTTCTCTTTGATATCTATATTAAGAAACACACCCCTTGTGACTATTGAAAGCGTGTAGGGCAGACAAGATAAAAGCTGCAGAATCGCTTTGTAATATTTTAATTACTGCAAAATTTAGATATTTTTTGCAGTTTATCCTGTAAATTAGACTAATTATTGCAAATTTGATTAAGGGCATGGCCTTATTACGGCATAATTCTCTGCTTCATAGTTAAAAGAAAGAAGTAGGAGAGTGCTTCTTTACAAGTCGAATGATTACAATCAAGAACCTAGCCAAGCATTTTGGTGGGATTAGAGCGGTTGATGGTGTGGATTTACACATTGAACGCGGCTCGATTACAGGTTTGGTCGGCCCTAATGGCGCTGGAAAAACCACTTTATTCAATCTTATTGCCGGTCTTTACCAGCCTACTGCGGGTGAAATCATCCTAGACGGTGAAGATGTGACAGGCCTTCTGTCACACCAGCTGTTCCACAAAGGTGTTCTCAGAACCTTTCAAATTGCTCACGAATTTCCAACACTCAGCGTTCTAGAGAACTTGATGATGGTACCAGCAGGTCAACTGGGTGAGAGTCTTATTAACACTTGGTTAAAGCGAAAGGAAATTCAAGAAGAAGAAAAAGAACTTCAAAAGAAAGCCGAAGAGGTGATCGATTTCTTGAGCATTAGTCATTTGAAAAATGAGCGCGCAGGTAACCTTTCAGGTGGCCAGAAAAAATTAATCGAATTGGCTCGCACAATGATGGTTGATGCCAAAGTTGTCTTGTTAGACGAGGTTGGCGCGGGCGTTAACCGAACTCTCTTAAGGCAAATTGGTGATGCGATTCTTCGTTTAAATGAAGAAAGAGGCTATACATTTTGTATGATTGAGCATGATATGGATTTTATCTCGCGATTGTGCAACCCAGTTGTGGTTTTGGCAGAGGGTCAAATTTTGACAACAGGCACACCTGATGAAATTAAGAGTTCTCACGCGGTGATTGACGCTTATTTAGGTCAAGGCATCAAAACAAAGGAATCGGCGTAATGGCATATTTAGAAGGAAACAGCTTAGTAGCGGCTTACGGTCCGGTGCCAATTTTGCATGAGTGTTCTGTGTCGGTTGAAAAGGGCGAATTGGCAGTGATTGTTGGTCCTAATGGTGCTGGCAAGTCTACTGCGATGAAGGTGCTTTTGGGGATGTTAAATCCAAGCTCTGGCTCGGTTGTATTTGACGGCCAAGATATTACACATCTTTCAACACAAGAGCGAATCAGCCTTGGCTTGGCTTTTGTGCCACAGACAAATAATGTGTTCACCTCGATGACGGTTCATGAAAATCTTGAAATGGGCGGCTTTCTTAGGGACGACGACATTTCACATACAATCCAAGAAGTGTATGACTTATTTCCCATCCTTTTCGAGAAGCGCAAGCAAAATGCGGGCGAACTCTCTGGCGGACAAAGACAGCAGGTTGCTTTTGGTCGTGCAATGATGACACAACCTACGGTGATGCTATTGGATGAGCCAACGGCAGGCGTGTCGCCGATTGTAATGGACGAGATTTTTTCCAATATTTTGGATCTTAAGAATTCTGGCAGAGCGGTATTAATGGTTGAGCAAAATGCACAGCAAGCGCTTAATATTGCTGACAAGGGTTTTGTTTTGGTTTCTGGTAGAAACGAACACAGTGGCACGGGTAAAGAGCTTATCGCTGACCCAGAAGTCAGAAAGAAATTTTTAGGGGGTTAGCGTGGTTTCTGAATCTGTAGACATTCTTAATGCATTTGCATTATTGACAAATTTCATTATTGTTCCAGCCATTGCTTATGGCTCACAGCTGGCACTGGGCGCGCTTGCCGTTACTTTAATCTATTCGATCTTTAGGCTTTCTAACTTTGCCCAAGGCGATAGTATGGCTTTTGGTACGGTGATGGTTATCTTAATACTTGCACTGTTTCAAAGTGACTGGGCAAATGCTAATTTTGGCGCGATCTTGCCGCCTTATGAGTTTTTGAGCTTTGTGCCAACGGCATTGTACGCCCTGCCTTTTGCTATTGGATTTACAGCAATTTACTTACTGGTTATGGATAGGCTGGTGTATCAACATTATCGTCGAATCAAAGCCAAAGCGATCAATATGTGTATGGCTTCAATGGGTGTGATGTTTGTTACAGGTGGCCTGGTAAGAATTATCAATGGACCGGAACGCATGACGTTTGATGATGGCGCTAGGTTCTTGTTTTCCGTTAGAGATTTTAAAGAATTTACCGGTCTTACTCAGGGTATAGCCATTAAGACGTCACAGTTCTTAACGGTGACTGTGGCCATTTTATTGGTTGCCTTTTTGTTTTACTTTTTAAACAAAACCAAAACGGGCAAGTCAATGCGCGCCTATTCAGACAACGAAGATTTGGCCTTACTTTCGGGCATTGATCCTGCAAAAGTGGCGCGAACTACTTGGCTAATCGTGGCTGCATTTACAGCGATTGCCGGCACACTTTACGGGCTAGATAAGGGCTTCCTGCCATTCCAGTATCACCAATTGTTATTGCCTATTTTTGCCTCGGTTATTGTGGGTGGTATTGGCTCACCTATGGGTGCAATTGTGGGTGCCTTTGTGGTTTCATTCTCAGAGCTTCTACTGACCTATGCCTACAAAAAATTCTTGATATTTTTATTGCCGGGTTACGTACCAGACTCCTTAGTGCAGTTGATTGGTGTAGAGTATAAGTATGCAATTTCATTTGTGATTCTGGTGGTTGTTTTGTTAATACGACCGACAGGAATCTTTAAAGGTAAGGTGGTGTAATGATGAATACGATTAATGAAATGTGGACCTCTCACCGCACGCAAATAAGTTTTACAATAATGACAGCAATTTTATTGTTTGTTGGCTTTAATCAGTCATGGGTATTGGCGCTTGGTATTTTCAATCTTAGTGTGATTTCATCAATTATGGCCTTGGGTGTTAATATCCAATGGGGTTATGCGGGCCTATTTAATGTTGGCATCATGGGCTTTGCAGCGCTTGGTGGTTTAAGCGTTGTTTTGATCTCTCAGCAGCCAGTGACAGATGCGATTGAAGCCGGCGGTTTCAATATGCTGATCGCTTTAATGCTTGGTGTTATTACCGTAGTGGTTGGTGTTGTCCTGCATAATAAAAAGTTTAACAAGTGGGTAGTTTTCGCCAGTATATTTCTTGGCTTCTTTGCGATGCGTTATTTTTTTGCAGACGCATCGAGTGCTATTGAGAAAGTAAACCCTGCAGGCACGGGCTATTTAGGCGGACTGGGGTTGCCAGTATTGCTTTCATGGGTTGTGGGCGGCTTTGCTGCAGCTGGTGTTGCTTGGGGCGTAGGTAAAATAACTTTGGGTTTGAGGTCAGACTATCTCGCTATTGCCACATTAGGCATTTCTGAAATTATCATTTACGTCATTAAAAATGAAGACTGGCTATCACGGGGCGTTAAGAATGTAACCGGCTTACCAAGGCCAGTGCCGTATGAATTGGAGCTACAAAAGACACCTTGGTTCCAAGATTGGGCGCACTATTTTGATGTTGGCTTAGGTGAGTTCTCTACGTTATTTGTAAAGTTGTGCTACGCGGGTATCTTTGTCAGTATTTTGATTGGACTTATTATTATGGCCAATCTTGCGCTTGATTCGCCTTGGGGTAGAAAGGTAAGAGCAATTAGAGATAATGAAGTGTCTGCGGCGGCGATGGGAAAAAACATTACCCGTCAACATCTGCAGATCTTTGTTATTGGTTCGGCTATTGTTGGTCTTGCGGGCGCAATGCTTGTTACTTATAACGGCCTTTTAAATCCTACTTCTTATCAGCCACTACGATTTACATTCCTTATTTGGGTAATGGTTATTGTGGGCGGTTCTGGTAATAATCTAGGCTCAGTTATTGGCGCCTTTATTATTTGGTTCTTGTGGATTCAGGCTGGCCCTATGGGGCTGTGGATTGCTGAAGTAATCAGTAATTTTGCTGGCGAACAAAGTTCAATCGCCTTGTTTATTGAAGACAGAGTGCATCATTTGCGCCTGGTCTTTATGGGGGCGATTATGCTTATGGTGATGCGGTTCACGCCTGGCGGTATCTTGCCAGAAAAAAACAAAGAATTGTAGTTTTTCCCCTTAATCAAAACGACCTATAAATATTCCCTATTTAAGACGAAAGACGCTTTTATTTTTATCATTTTGCAGTTTTTCTTCATATAAGGAGTAATTTTGTCAACACATGGCCGAAGAAAATGTTTATCATGGCTGAGTGTTTCTTCTGAGGAGATTGTTTATCGTGGAAGAAATTTTTTTGTTTAACTAAGGAGAGAAAATGAGAAATTATCTTAAAACGACAGCTGGTATCGCCCTTTCAATGGGTGTGTCAACTGTTGCACTAGCAGATGTTAGTATTGGTAGCTTACAAGGCTACACGGGTCCACTTGAATCACTAATTGGTGATATCCATGATGGTACAGTTCTAGCTGCTTCAGAAGCTAACGCTTCTGGTCAATATGCTCACGGAACTATTAATGTGCCAGAAGGCGACTCTAAATGTATCGATGCAGACGCAGCGATTGCTGAAGCTGAGCGTTTAATTAACGACGGTGTAATTGGTCTTGTTGGTCCTAACTGTTCTGGTGTTACTACAGCGGTTATTAATAATGTAACAGCAGCTAACGGCGTTGTAAACATTTCACCTTCGGCAACTTCGCCGGCATTGTCAACTATCGAAGACAACGGTTTCTTCTTTAGAACTGCACCTTCTGATGCAAGACAAGGTCAAGTACTTGCTGCTATTGCAATGGGTAGAGGCATTACAAGTGTTGCGGTAACTTATACAAATAACGACTACGGTAAAGGTTTAGCTGACGCATTCGTTGGTTCGTATGAAGCTCTTGGCGGTACAGTGACTGTTAACTCTGGTCATGAAGAAGGCAAAGCGGACTACTCTGCTGACGTAGCTTCTCTTTCTGCCGGTGGTTCTTCAGTGCTAGCGGTATTTGGTTATGCTGACGGTGGCGCATTGTCACTAACAACTGCTTCTGTTGATACAGGCGCATTTGACAGCTACATCTTCGCTGACGGCATGATCGGTTCTGGTCCAGCTCTTGGTGGTCTTGACGGCCTAAGCGGTTCTTGGGGTACGGCTCCAGGTGGTAGTACTGCTGCTGCATCATGGGCAAGCGTAACTGCTGCTGCAGGCATCACTCCGGGACCATACTCTGGTGAAGCTTACGATGCGATGGCATTGATTATCCTTGCTTCTCAAGCATCTACTGACAGAGGCGACATCCAAGCAGCTATGATGGCTATTGGTAACGCTCCTGGTGTTTCAATCAGTGCAGGTCAAATCGGCTTCGGTCTACATTTGTTGTCTGAAGGTATCGAGATTGACTACGATGGCGCAACAGGTGTTGAGTTCAACGATGTTGGTGAAGTTAAAGGCTCATTCCTAGAGTACGACGTTGTCGGTACTGCATGGTCTAGCATTAAGACTCACAGATAATATCTAATTCATTAGATATGAAAAAGCCCGTCCTTGTGACGGGCTTTTTTTTTGGTTTGTAAAATATTTTTTTAGTCAATAAATTGACTTAATGTTTTTTTGTCAATTTTCATATTGTGGGGCTATAATATGGCTTCATATATCGTCAAAAGCACTAACCTATGAGTAATAAAGAAGTACTGGATAATCTGAAAACCGCGGTCAAGCCGTTATTTGGAAAAATTGACACAAACGAGCTATTCTCTCTTGATGCAATGATTGCGCCTAAATTAATCACAATACTTTATTGGCTACTACTGTTTCTGGCGATCGCTAGTGGATTGGGTGCCATTTTTGTTGATGGTGATTTTCTCCGAGGTTTGTTTTTAATGGCGAGCATCTCAATTGGCGGACGAATTGCCTGTGAGCTGATGATTGTTATTTTCCGCATTAATGAAACTTTGCATGAAATGAACGCTAGAGAAAAAGACTCATCCCCTGTTTCAGTGGTTGTCAGCCCAACAGGTGATTTTGAGCGATAGTAGAATTTAATAGGATAAAGACAATGAGTGATAATCATAGTAATAATACAATCGTTTGGGCGGATATTCCAGTTGTTGACCTGCTTCGTGCGGCAGAATTTTATGACGCCGTCCTTGATAGGGAGGTTGAAATAACTGAGCTTGATGAATTTGCTTTTGCAGCCATTCAAGGCACAAACGGCAATGGTGTTTGTTTGTATCCGGACAGTGACTATGTTGCCCCTGAGAAAGGCCCTCTTGTGTACTTAAATGTGGATGGTCGACTCGAAGAGGCTGTTCAGCAATGCAAGAAACTGGGCGGTGAAGTTGTACAAGATGTGCATGATATTGGGAATTTTGGCCAACGCGCTATTATCAAAGATTGTGACGGCACACGAGTTGCCCTACACTCCACAAGCGGTAGTTAACTTCGACAGGGCGCTTTAGCGCTAGAATTGCTGATGAACAGAGGCATTCTACTTATTCTTTCTGGTTATCTTATTTGGGGCTTCTTCCCGATTTATTGGTCACTTCTTAACCATGTCGAGCCAGCAGAAATACTAGCACATAGAATAATTTGGTCCATTCCAATATTACTCCTTTTCGTTGGCCTTAAGTCATCGTGGCGCAGTAATGTGCGCTCAGTCCTTGGCAATAAAGGCGAGTTATTACTCTTACTGGTTACTGGCGTTCTAATAAGCATTAACTGGGGTACATACATTCTTGCTGTTAGCTTGGGTCGAGTAATTGAAGGCTCCATGGGGTATTTTTTGTCGCCAATGTTAAATATATTGGGTGGTTTTATCTTTTTCAAAGAGCGTGTTTCAAGGCTGCAAAAGTACGCTATTGGTTCTGCCACTGTTGGCTCGCTTTACTATGTGGTTAGTGTGGATGTGTTTCCTTGGTTTGGCCTTGTATTGGCTTTTAGTTTTGCCTCATACGGTTTAATGAGAAAAGGCATGAAGTCTTCCGCGGTGCCTGGGCTGCTTCTTGAAACAGTCCTGTTGTTGCCAATTACTGTATTTTTTGTTGTTTGGATGGTTAGCAATACACAGATTTCCTTTTTGGCTGTTGATCGATCAACGGACGTACTTCTTTTCTTGGCGGGGATTGTAACGGTTGTGCCTTTGGTTTTGTTTACATCAGGGGCTAGACTATTGCCAATGACTACTGCCGGTATTCTTTCTTTTATTAACCCGACACTACAGTTTTTGGTCGGCTATTATTATTTTAGTGAGCCGTTTAATACCGATCAATTTATTGGTTTTGTCGGTATTTGGCTCGGCTTGTTGCTCTACTGTTATTCTTTGATGAAAAAAACCTAATGGACTCTTTTGTTGCCACGCTCATCTACTGGTCGGCTTTTACTTTTAGCGCCAGCCCATTCTGGACCACGTTGATGGAAGTATCGCGCTATTCATCATTCGGCTACATCTACAAAAATTACTTTATTTATTTGCTGGTTTGTTGGCTGCCAATTCTTGTTATTATCGGTACTGTAATAGGGGTTTTGGGTGGTTTTAATCCAGAACTAATGAACGCGCTTTATTTTGTTGGCGCCTTTGTTATTTTCTATCTGAGCTGGCAGGTGATACGCTCAAAGCGCAACCCGAATATCAAAATTGACTTTAACTGGAAGGCGATGTCTTTAATGACGTGGTTTAATCCAAAGACTTGGCTTGCTGTGCCGCCAGGGTTTTTGATTGCTAACTATAGTGATTCATTGTCAATCAATATTGCAATTTTCTATTTGAGCGGCATTCCTTTTTTCCTTTCTGGTGTGCTCTTTTGGAGTATGGTTGGAAGGCAGGGCGCCAAAATATCTAAGAATAGACTCAGTTATTTTAATGCTGCTCTATTGGCTTTCTTTGGTTTTTACTTGCTTTACGAAGGTATCAAAATAATTAATCTGTAGTTTTAAAAATATGGATTAATTATGAAATGTGTATGTTAGTATTTCTCTGCTGGTAAATACGTGGTCTTTATCGGTAAAAGGTTTTTCTTTAATGGGAGAGTTGTGAAAAATACCAAGAGTATGCACCCTACAGTGTTTAATACCCTGCACAGCTCGGGTCAAGAGGAGCTTGAATCTTTGTATAAAGATTGGGCGAAAAAATACGATTATGACGTCATAGAGCTCATTGGCTATATTGGTCATATAATCGCCACTGAATTACTACTTAAATACTTGAAAAATCCAGAACTGCGGATATTGGATGCTGGCTGCGGCACTGGGTTGGTGGGCGGAGTGCTTTCTCAAAAAGGCTTTCAAAATGTTGTTGGGGTTGACTTTTCACAGGCGATGCTTGAACAAGCGGGTGATAAAGATGTCTACCAATCTTTAGAGCTTGCAGATTTGACCGAAGAGTTTGTTTTTGAAGACAAGACCTTTGATGCTGTTATTTGCGCTGGCACTTTTACTTGCGCTCATGTCGGCCCGGATGCGCTAATTGAAATGGTTCGTGTCACCAAAATCGGTGGCTACATCAGCTTTACTGTGAGAGAGCAAGAATGGGATTCTGCCCCCTACGCTGAGGTTATTGCTAGGCTTGAAGCGCTTGGTAAGTGGCAACGAATTGAGCAGTGCTTTACAGAGTACAACCTTAAAGAAGGCGCCAGCTGCCAACTGTGCCTTTATAGGGTTTGTTAAGGGTTAATGATGACAGCTAGTTCGCGACGACACGACATTGATTGGCTGAGAGTCATTGCCATTACCATTCTCATCGTTTACCACTCGGTTGTGAGTTTTCAGCCTTGGGCGTGGACAATTGCTTTTATCCAGAGCAAGCAAAGTTTAGAGTGGCTTTGGATTCCTATGGAGTTGGTTAATATTTGGCGTATTCCTTTGTTGTTTTTCGTCTCCGGCATGGGTGTGTGTTTTGCCATGAGAAGGCGAGATTGGAGGGCGCTATACTTTGATCGATTGAGACGCATTTTCTTGCCATTTATTTTTGGCGCGCTTGTCATCGTTCCCTTGCATTTTGTTGTTTATCAATCTTATACAAATCAAGCCATTGCATACTGGCCAAGCATGGGGCACTTATGGTTCCTTGGGAATATTATGGCTTTTGTTATTTTGTGTTTGCCAATATTTCATTATTGTCAAAAATCACCAGAAAATGCATTTATTGGCCACCTAAAACGCCTGTTAAAAACCCCGTTAGGCTTGGTAATTATTGCCATTCCTTTTATTGTCGAGGCGCTTTTTATTTCGCCAGAATATTTCAGTATGTACGCCGGCACAGTACACGGATTTTTCATTGGTTTTCTTGCCTTTTTCTTTGGATTTTGTTTTGCAAGTATTGAAAATACTTTTTTTCAATTGGTGAATAAGCACAAGTTGTGGCTTCTCCTAATTGCCCTTCTGCTTTATTTCATTCGTTTGTTTGTATTCGGTTTACAAGGTGTGCCAGTTTGGCTAATATCGATAGAATCGATGTTATGGCTGTACGCTGTTTTTGGCTACGCCTATGGTTATCTTAACCAACCGAGTGCATTGTTACGTTACTTAAGCCCGGCCGTTTACCCAATCTATATTGTTCATATGTTTTTTCAGTACTTAGCCACAAGTTATGTACTAAAACTTGATATTCCTACTGCGCTACAACTTATTGTAATTATGGTTGTTACGCTGTTGTTTAGTTGGTTGAGTTATGAGCTAGTTATTAAAAGGGTTAAATATTTAAGACCTTTGTTTGGCTTGAATTATAAATAAGGGTTAATACACAATGTTTCGTTCAATAAGCAATCAAAGTCAAGCCTACTGGTTTGCCGCTATCGCTATATTTTTTTGGTCAACGGTTGCTTCTGCCTTTAAATTATCACTTTCGCACTTATCGCCGATACAATTGGTTTTTTATGCCACATTGTTTTCAATCGTAGCGCTATTTGTTATTATTCTGCTGCAGCGAAAACTGCATCTGCTTCGCCAATACCCAAAAGCAGCAATGGCAAGACTTGTTCCTTTGTCGCTACTCAATCCTTGCCTTTACTACATTGTTCTTTTTGAGGCTTATGATTTATTGAGTGCACAAGAGGCCATGGCAATCAATTACTCTTGGGTAGTGATGATGGTGTTGTTGGCGGTTCCTATTCTCAAGCAAAAGATGAGATTTAAGGCCTTTCTTGGAGTTGTTGTTAGCTATGTTGGCGTGCTTATCATTGCGACCAAAGGCAATCTGTTTGAGCTTGAGTTTAGCAACACTTTGGGTGTTGTTCTGGCATTATCAACGACCGTCATTTGGGCGTTATTTTGGTTGTTCAATACAAAGAAAAGCAACGATATTGTTGTCAGTCTTTTCTTGATATTTTTATTCAGTTTGCCATTTGTCGTATTGGCTGTTTTTCTAGGATCTACATTTGAATTACCGAGCACCAATGGCCTGCTTGGTGCTGCCTATATTGGTTTGTTTGAAATGGGCATTACTTTCGCGCTCTGGCAATCAGCACTCAGTCTCTCTACAACGGTTGCAAGGGTTACTAGTTTGGCATTTATCACGCCATTTCTATCTCTGGTGGTGTTGTATTTTGTTCTTAGTGAGGAGATATTACTCTCAACCGTGATCGGTATTATGCTGATTATTGGTGGTTTATTGTTGCAAAAATACTTTACTCGACAAAGTGAAACTGAATAACAAAACACACTTTTGGGGATACAGAAAATAATGAAATCCAGCGATCCAATACTTCAGCCCTTTAAAATTAAAGGGGTCGAGTTTCGCAATCGAATGATGAGCACCGCGCATGCGCCTGGCTATGTTGAAGATCGTATGCCCAAGGAGCGTTATCGTTTATACCACTTGGAGAAAGCCAAAGGCGGCATTGGCCTGACAATGTTTGGTGGATCCTGTACGGTTTCGGTGGATTCACCTTCTGCTTTTGGTCAAATTGATTTGAGCACCGATGAGGCGCTGCCTTGGATTAAAGAGCTGGCAAATAGTGTCCATAGTGAGGGTGCACGAATTATGTGCCAAATAACCCATTTGGGACGACGAACCGCTTACGATGTTGAGCATTGGTTGCCACCGGTTTCACCAAGCCCTGTTCGTGAGCGCCCTCATGGAACAACACCCGCAGAAATTTCTCGCTCAGACATTGACAGAATTGTTAAAGACTACGGGGATGCAGCGCTACGTTGTGCAGACGCTGGATTGGATGGTGTGGAATTAATGGCTTATGGTCATCTGATTGATCAATTTTGGACCCCAGCTTTTAACAATAGAGGCGATGAGTTTGGTGGCGACTTAGAGGGTCGACTGCAATTTGTACTGATGGTGTTGGAGGAGGTAAACGCCCGATTAGGAAGTCGTGAGGATTTTTTGCTTGGTATACGCATGACGGGCGACGATAAACTGTCATCGCATTTAGGTATTGATGGCCTTAATCAAGACGACTGTTTAAAGATTGCAATACGCCTCGAGGAGACAAAACAACTGGATTTTATTAATATTGTTGGCGGTCATTTGACGACCGATATGGGCCTCGCGGACTGCATACCGCCGATGGGCAATCCTTCCGCACCCTTTCTAAACCTTGCTGGCAAGATGAAACAAGCCTTGAACCTTCCAGTATTACACGCTACACGAATTACTGATGTGGCAACGGCTCGCTACGCATTATCTTCGGGTTTGGTTGATTTGATAGGCATGACTCGAGGTCATATGGCTGACCCTCATATTGTTCGAAAAATTGAATCTGGCGAAGAAGATCGGATTCGCCCCTGTGTCGGCGCAGGTTATTGCTTGGATAGACTACACGCCAAAGGCGAGGCGTTGTGCTTGCACAACCCCGCTACTGGTCGAGAGGGCGCATTGCCCCATATGGTTCAACCATCAAGCGCATCGAAAAATCGTGTTGTTGTTGTGGGTGCAGGCCCAGCTGGACTTGAGGCGGCTCGCGTTTGCGCCAGTCGAGGACACCAAGTTAGTGTTTTAGAGGCGGGCAATGAAGTGGGTGGGCAGTTGTTGCTGGCTAGCAAAGTGGCACGCAGAAAAGAACTGCTTTCGATCATTGGTTGGTTGAAAGGTGAGTGTGATCATTTGGGTGTTGAATTTACTTATCAGTGTTTTGCTGGGCCGAGTGATATTGAGCAGTACAACCCCGATATGGTTATTATCGCTACAGGTGGCTTACCGTTGCCCTTGGAATTGACAACAGGCGCAGAGTTACTAACGGGCTTGTGGGATGTGCTATCTGGCTATGCACAGCCAGCAAATAAGGTGCTGCTTTATGATGATAATGGCGGTCACCAAGCAATGAGCGGTGGCGAGTATTTGTTTAGTAATGGCACTCAAACATTAGAAATTGTTAGCCCTCACCGTGTCATTGGTCGTGAGGTTGGTGATGTTAATTTTCCCCATTATTTGAGGGGCCTGTACCAACACGATGTTCGATTGACGCCCGATTGGGAATTGCGAGCTGTAAGCAAACAGCCAGGTGGCCTTGAGGTTACGTTATGGAATGAGTACAGTTCGACAGAAACAAAGCGTGTGGTTGATCAAGTGATTGTTGAAAATGGCACGATGGCGAATGACGAGCTTTATCAACAACTGTTACAGAAAAGCAAGAATCTGGGTGAGGTGGATTTTGAAGGGCTGAAAGCCAACCGACCAGAATTGCTTGATTTGAACGCCGAGGGAAGATATTATCTTTATCGTATTGGTGACGCTTGGGCGCAACGCAATGTACACGCTGGGATTTATGACGCACTAAGGTTGTTAAAAGATTATTAGGTGGGCATTAAACATATACACTGCAAATTTTATTTTATTAATTAGGGGGTTAATATGAATATTTCATTAGAAAACAAAAGGGTTTTTATTACTGCTGGCGGCGAGGGCATGGGTAGGGCAACAGCTATAGCAATGCACAATATTGGTGCCCATGTGTTTACCTGTGATATTAATGAAGGCTCTTTAAAAACGCTGCCAGAAGGCATCAAAACTTTTGTTTGTGATGTTTCCAACTCCAGTGAATTGGATAAAATATTTGACGAAATTTTGCCAGAGGGTCTAGATATTTTGGTCAATAATGCCGGGGTCAGTGGGCCCACAAAGCCCGTTGAAGAGATCAGTGATGAGGAATGGGATAGTTGCATGGCTGTCGGTATAAATGCGCAGTTTTATTGCGTTAGAAGGGTAGTGCCAATCTTTAAGCAACAACAAAGTGGGGTGATTATTAATTTAATTTCGGGTGCAGGAATACTTGGCTTCCCAAATCGCACACCTTATGCGGCGGCTAAATGGGCGGTTACTGGCTTTACCAAGACCTTGGCAATGGAGCTCGGACCTGATAATATTCGAGTTAATGGCATCGCTCCTGGAAACGTCAATGGCGATCGTATGGAGCGGGTGATTGGTGCGCACGCACTGGCCGATAATATCGAGCCGGAAAAGGTGCGCAAAATGTATGCAATTGGCACATCGATGCAGTGTTTTGTCGACCCAGAAGAAATTTCACATTCTATTTGTTTTTTAGCGTCAGATTTTGGCAAACATATTTCTGGCCAAATCCTGGCTGTTGATGGCCACACGGAAACGCTTTATCCAAGAAACTAAACCTTGCTTTTGGTAGATGCGTCTCAGCAGGCGAGATATAATAAGTTGAAACTTAGGATGAAAGAATGACTGATTGTTTATTTTGCAAGATTATTGCAGGCGATATTCCCGCTGAAAAACTTTATGAAGATGATAAGGTTTTGGCATTTAAAGACATTAATGCACAAGCACCCGAGCATTTTTTGGTAATTCCGAAAGAGCACATCTCAACACCGAATGATGCAGGCAACGCCGAACTCATGGGCGAGTTGAGTTTGACGGCGACAAAGATTGCCAAAGAGCGCGGTTTTTCTGAGAGCGGTTACCGGTTAGTGATGAATTGCAATGGCGATGGCGCTCAAAGTGTTTTCCATATTCATCTGCATTGTCTGGGTGGCCGTCAAATGACTTGGCCGCCAGGCTAACAAAATATCATATTCACCATCAGAGTTGAATTAAAATAGCACAAACCGCACGCATCCTCGTGCAAAATCAATTAGCAGACAAAGGAACAAATGAGCCAAATTGGCCTTGAACAGCAAAGTGTAGGAGAGTTTAGTGAGCGTGCCTACCTTGACTATTCGATGTACGTCATCCTTGACCGCGCACTGCCTTTTATTGGCGATGGGTTAAAACCGGTTCAGCGCCGTATTATCTATGCGATGAGTGAATTGGGCCTAAAGTCTACCGCTAAATTCAAAAAATCAGCAAGAACCGTCGGTGACGTACTGGGTAAGTTCCACCCACATGGCGACAGTGCTTGTTATGAGGCGATGGTACTGATGGCGCAGCCATTTTCCTATCGTTATCCATTTATTGATGGACAGGGAAACTGGGGTGCACCCGACGACCCTAAATCTTTCGCAGCGATGCGTTACACGGAATCTAAGTTATCGCCTTATGCGGATCTCTTGCTTAGTGAAATCAACCAAGGAACGGTTAGTTGGGCGGATAATTTTGATGGCTCACTGCAAGAGCCTAAACAGCTGCCAGCCCAAGTGCCTAATTTATTACTTAATGGCACGTCAGGAATTGCGGTGGGTATGGCCACCGATGTGCCACCACATAATTTGACTGAAGTGATGTTGGCTTGTATTAAATTACTAGAAAAGCCTTCAACAGATCTCGATGCTTTGCTCGAGATTATTCCAGCGCCAGACTACCCAACGAATGCTTATATTGTTAGCTCAACCAAAGAGTTGCGCTCAATGTATGAAACCGGCCATGGTTCAGTGAAAATGCGCGCCAGATACGTTAAAGAAGATGGTGAAATAGTTATTGAGGCGCTGCCTTATCAAACATCTGGCGCCAAGGTAATTACTCAAATTGCCAGTCAAATGCGCGATAAAAAATTACCTTTGGTGGATGATATTCGTGACGAATCCGATCATGAAAACCCGACGCGTATTGTTATTGTGCCGCGCTCCAATAGGGTGGATACCGAACAGTTGATGTTGCATTTATTTGCAACAACAGATCTAGAGAAAAATTATCGCGTCAATATGAACGTGATCGGCCTTGATGGTAAGCCGCAAGTGAAGGCGCTGGTTCCAATGCTTAAGGAGTGGCTGCAATTTAGAGCACAAGTTGTAGTTAATCGATTAGAGTGTCGACTGGGTAAAATTCTTGATCGACTGCACATTCTTGAAGGACTGTTAATTGCTTATCTTAATATCGACGAAGTAATCGCCATTATTCGTGCAGAGGATAAACCAAAGCCAGTGCTAATGCAGCACTTTGCACTCAGCGAGATTCAAGCCGAAGCTATTCTTGAGTTGAAGTTGCGCCATTTGGCAAAACTGGAAGAAGGAAAAATAAAGAGCGAAGAAGGTGCGCTTGGTAAAGAGCGCAAAACTCTTGAGTTGATACTGTCTAGCGATACTCGCCTAAAAACCTTTATTAAAAAAGAATTACAAGCGATTGTTGAAGAGTTTGGTGATCAGCGTCGCTGTCAAATCATCCAAGACATTACATCGGCCCAAGCCTTTAGTGAGGACGATTTAACCCCTGCAGAAAATGTTACCGTCGTTCTCAGTGAAAAGGGCTGGGTTAGGGCGGCAAAAGGTCACGATATTGACCCCGCATCGCTTAACTACAAGTCGGGCGATACTTTCCTGAAGAGCGCAAAAGGTAAAAGCAACAAATTGGCCTTTTTTATGGATTCAACGGGCCGTGCTTATTCGCTTTCAGCCAATAGTTTGCCGAGCGCACGAGGGCAGGGCGAGCCTTTAACTGGTAGACTGGCGCCGCCATTGGGTGCCGAATTTAGAGATGTTGTGATGGGAGAAGGGTCGCAACTTATCATGCTTGCCTCTGATGCAGGCTATGGTTTTATTGCCACTTTGGGAGATCTAAGCTCAAAAACCAAATCTGGTAAAAACACCCTTACTTTGCCGAAAGAGTCGGCGGTGATGGGGATAGTCTTTGTTCAAGATTTGGACTCTCAATTTGTCTGTGTTGCCACCAATCGTGGACGATTATTGGTGTTCCCAGTGTCCGAATTGCCGCAGTTATCAAAGGGCAAGGGTAATAAATTGATTCAAATTCCAAGCAAGGATTTAAAGGCTCGAGAAGAGTTTGTGGTTGGTCTGTGTGTTATTACTGAAGAGCAGAGGTTAAAAGTCTATTCTGGCAAGCAATACCTCAGTATCAAGTTCCCAGATTTAACCAATTACATTGGTCACAGAGCTCGTCGTGGTAACATGCTGCCTAAGGGTTATCAGAATGTTGTTGGCCTTGAGGCTAGCGACTAATTGCCCATTGATTGTAAGTGTAATTTTTACGTTCAAACGGGTATAATCTTACTTTTTTAACAATTTTTCCGAAAATGTTCGTCCTAAAAATTGTAACAGATTTCGCATCTGCGCACTCTTTGCGCAACTATCCCGGTGATTGTTCAAGGCTCCATGGCCACAATTGGGGCGTGGAAGTGTCGGTGTGTTCAGAAGTTCTGAACGACATGGGTATTGCTATTGACTTTCGAGAAATAAAAAATCAAACCAAGTCTGTTGCGAAAAGACTTGATCATCAATATTTAAATGAAATCCCACCGTTTGACGTTCTTAATCCCACTGCTGAAAATATTGCAAAATATATATTTGATGAGGTCGGGCTTTTAATTAACACAAAAGATGTTAAAGTCAAAGAAGTTACCGTTTGGGAAACGGCCAGATCTGCAGTCACCTACTCACAATAAAAAATAATATGAAAAGCCATAACTTGCCTGATACACAAAACATCGCAGATATTCGCAATATCGTTATTAACGAAGTGGGTATCAAGGATATTTCCCATCCGATTACTTTTATCAATCGTGAGGGAGAGCCTTGTCCATCGGTGGGTAATTTCACCATGACGGTGAGCTTGCCAGCCAATGTCAAGGGTACGCATATGTCGCGCTTTATTGAGATTTTAAACGAGCAAGAGTGTTCATTTACTGCGCAGAGTTTTGTTGAGTTAGTCAACAGAGTGGCGGATAGGCTTAATTCTGATAGCGCTCATATTAGTGTCGAGTTTCCATTCTTTAGAAAAAAAGCCGCTCCTTCATCAGGTGTTGAAAGCTTAATGGATTACCAGGTGACGATTAACGGCAGACTAATCGATGGCCAAGCGGAAGTTTCTATGAAAGTTGTGGTGCCGGTAACAAGTCTTTGTCCATGCTCTAAGAGTATTTCAAAGTATGGTGCGCATAACCAAAGATCGCATATTACTATTGAGGCAAGAGCGACAAAAGGCGCTGAATTGGCACTAGAGGATTTGATTGATTTGGCTGAGCAAAAAGCCTCTTGCGAGCTTTACGCTATTCTTAAGCGTGAAGACGAAAAGATAGTGACTGAAAGGGCTTATGACAATCCTGCATTTGTTGAGGACTTGGTCCGCGATATTGCTGTTGAGCTCAATAATAACGATAAAATAAACTTTTATTGCCTTGAGTCTGAAAACTTTGAGTCAATTCACAACCATTCCGCTTACGCCTTAATCAAAAACCAGAAATAATTCCTATGAAATACTTAACTGATAACGTCCGTATTACGTCTAGCGCCCCTATGGTGGCACCAAATACATTGATAAGTAAATACCCGTTGTCGGAGCAAGCTTCGCAAGGTGTGTATCACGCGAGACAAGTCATTAAAGACATACTTTTTGGTGAAGATAAGCGCTTGATGGTATTGGTGGGCCCTTGTTCAATTCATGACACCAAAGCGGCCCGTGAATACGCTGAAAAGCTATCGGCATTAAAGTCTGAGCTAGAAGAAGATTTATTCATCGTGATGCGAGTTTATTTTGAAAAGCCACGTACAACCGTCGGCTGGAAGGGCTTAATTAACGATCCGTACTTAGATGAGAGTTTTGATATCGACCAGGGCCTTTCTAGTGCGAGGCATTTGCTTTCAGATTTGGCCGAAATGGGCATGCCAGCTGGTGTTGAGTATTTGGATATCTTAACGCCACAATATTTATCAGATCTTATTTCTTGGGGCGCTATTGGCGCGCGTACCACAGAAAGCCAATCACACCGTGAATTGGCATCGGCGTTATCGTGCCCGGTAGGGTTTAAAAATGGCACTGGCGGCTCGTTAACAGTTGCAATTGATGCGATCACTTCCGCTAACAGTCCCCATCACTTGCTTTCAGTCAACAAAAAAGGCGGCATTAGCCACTTTACCACTTCAGGCAATGAGACGGCCCACATCATCCTTAGAGGTGGTCATGACGGCCCTAATTACTCTCAGAGTCACGTCGAAAGCACTTGCAAGTCATTGAAAGACAAAAATTTGATCGAAAAAGTGATGGTGGATTTCTCTCACGCAAACTCTGAAAAACAATTTAAAAACCAAATAAAAGTTGGTACTGAGATTGCTGGGCAAATTGAATCGGGCTCAGAGAAAGTTTTTGGCGTTATGATCGAGTCACATCTTAATGAAGGCAATCAAAAAGTAGGCCCATTGGCTTCTCTTGAATACGGCGTTAGTATCACTGATAGCTGTCTTGGCTGGAATGACACTGAGGCGCTGTTACGCACTCTGGCAAAGTCTGTCAATAAGCGCAATAAATAAGGGCATTTTTCTACACAATACCAGACGATTTTAGCTGTGTTTTTTGCCCATCTAGGGTACAATAAAATCTAGCTTTCTTTACGGTTTTTTTGTATGTCTGACAACGTCGATTCCCCAGAGTATTTCGAGCCAAAATTCCCCATTGTAACCATCGAAGACGAAATGCGCGATTCCTATTTGGAATACGCCATGAGCGTTATTGTAGGGCGCGCTTTACCTGATGTTAGAGATGGCCTGAAGCCGGTCCATCGACGCGTTCTTTTTGCTATGGACGTGCTTGGCAATGATTACAATAAATCTTACAAAAAATCCGCCCGTATTGTTGGTGATGTTATTGGTAAATACCATCCGCACGGTGACACCGCCGTTTACGACACAATTGTGCGTATGGCACAGCCATTTTCAATGCGCAATATCCTTGTTGATGGTCAAGGTAACTTCGGTTCTGTTGACGGCGATAGCGCAGCTGCGATGCGATACACAGAAATTCGTATGGCCAAGCTCTCACATGAGTTACTCAAAGACCTTGATAAAGACACGGTAGATTTTATTGATAACTACGATGGTTCAGAAAGTGAGCCGTCGGTTTTGCCTACGCGAGTCCCCAACTTATTGGCTAATGGCTCATCGGGTATTGCGGTGGGTATGGCGACCAATATTCCGCCACACAACTTAACCGAAGTGATCGATGCCTGTTTGCACGTTATCGATAACGACGACGTCACTGTTGACGAATTATTAGAAATCATGCCAGGGCCTGATTTTCCAACTGCCGGCATTATTAATGGTGCCTCCGGTATTCGTGAGGCTTACGAAACAGGTAAAGGTAAGATTTACATGCGTTCACGCTCTCATGTTGAGGGTGAAGACAAGCAAAGTATTGTGGTTACTGAGCTGCCTTATCAAGTAAACAAGGCCAGACTGATTGGCAAGATTGCTGAATTGGTTAAAGATAAAAAAATTGATGGCATTACTGGCCTAAGAGACGAATCCGATAAAGACGGAATGCGCATGGTTATTGAACTGCGTCGCGGTGAAGTGCCAGAGGTGATGCTTAATAATCTCTACAAGCTGACAGAGATGCAAACAGTCTTCGGTATTAATATGGTAGCCATTGATGGCGGTATGCCAAAATTAATGAATCTTAAATCGATTTTAAGCGCCTTTATTGCCCATCGTCGTGAAGTTGTTACTCGTCGCTCTATTTACGAGCTGAACAAGGCCAAAGATCGCGCACACCTGTTAGAAGGTTTGTCTGTTGCGTTGCATAATATCGATGAAATTATCGAGCTTATTAAAGCGGCTCCAAACCCAGCCGATGCACGCGTAAGTTTGGTGGCTAAGACATGGAACGGCTCTGTTATTCAAGAGCTGATTGGTGATCGTGACATGGCACAGTTCAAGCCACAAGATTTGATTCCAGAATTGGGTTTGCAGAAAAATGGCGATTACCAATTGTCAGAAAAACAAGCGCAAGCTATTCTTGACTTAAAGCTTCACCGTTTGACCGGCCTTGAAAAAGACAAGATTTTTAATGAATTTAACGAACTATTAGAGCAAATTAAGGCACTTTTAGACATCTTGCAAAACCCCGATTTGTTGATGCAAGTGATTCGTGATGAACTTGGCGAGATTCGTGAAAATTACGGTTCGGCAAGAATGACTGAAATTATTGAGCATAAGATTGACCTTACACTGGAAGATTTAATTGCCCAAGAAGAGCGTGTCGTCACTCTTTCTCATGGCGGTTATGTCAAAGCGCAATCATTGAGTGATTATCATGCGCAGCGTCGTGGTGGTAAAGGCAAGGCAGCCACTAAGATGAAAGACGAAGATTTTGTCGATCATTTGTTTGTTGCCAATTCGCACGACACAGTGCTGTGCTTCTCCTCGACGGGTAAAGTCCACTGGCTGAAAGTTTATGAACTACCAATGGCATCTCGCACCGCCAGAGGCAAGCCAATTGTTAATTTATTGCCACTTGAGAATGAGGAGGTGATTAACGCTATTTTGCCGGTTAAAGAATTTACTGAGGATCAGTTTGTCTTTATGGTCACCAGTTCGGGCACCTGCAAGAAAACCTCTTTAAGCAACTTTGCGCGCCCACGAAAAGGCGGCATTATTGCTATCGAACTTCGTGATGCGGATAGATTGGTAGGCGTTGAAATCACTTCGGGTGAGCATGATATTATGCTTTTTTCAGCCAATGGCAAGTCGATTCGCTTTAGAGAGTCGGATGTGCGTGCCGTTGGACGTACGGCCATTGGTGTTCGTGGTATTAAGCTCGCTGAAAGTGATGAAGTGGTATCTCTTATTGTTGCTAATCAAGACTCTCCAATTCTAACAGCCACCGAAAAGGGTTTTGGCAAGCGTACTGAATTAGACGAGTACCGCGCACAAGCTCGCGGCGGCTCTGGCGTTATTTCAATCAAAACATCCGATCGTAACGGCAAAGTTGTTGGCGCTATTCAAGTGACTGATGAGGACGAAATGATGTTGATCTCTAATAAAGGCACTTTGGTTAGGGCGCGAGCTGTTGATGTTTCCATTATTGGCCGTAACACCCAGGGTGTTACGCTAATCAACATTGCAGAGAATGAGCAATTAGTGTCAATTGCTAAAATCGCCGAATCTGACGCTGACTCTGATGAAGAGCCCGAAACCAGTGAATAAATAGCTCAATTAAATCTACTTTGTTCCGTTTTGAATCGGTTTATCTGTGCTTTGAACGAAAAAAACTAATGTTAAGTCGATTTTCTTCGTCAATTTGGCGAAAAAAAAGATTAATCTTAAATTATGCTATTTTTAACTCACGAAAAATATTGATTGTGTGCATCGATTTTCTTAATATTTTTTTTGAAAAATCTTCATTACATGCAGAAGTGAGAGGTTATATATTTTTAATAAGCCCTCTACAATGGGGTCTGTAGGGTGTGCAAAAAATAATCACCAAAAAGTATTCATTTCAGTAAACTAATTTTCATTAGTAGGTTTCGAAAAAAAAAGTGAATTTTTTTCAACGGTGCGATACCAAGCCCCAAAAAACATCACCATACTTTTCAGGCTGCTATAATCGTTCTTCGGTTTGGGGGTTTATGCATCCATTCTGAAGATTATTTTTTTAAAAACTAAGGAGAGAAACGTATGAACGTACGATTAACAACAAAAGTTGCAGGTGCCGTTGCTGGTGCATTGCTTCTTAGCACAGCGGCTAACGCCGGTTGTGGAAAATTAGTGATTTCTGATATGAACTGGAAGTCAGCATCATTGCTTGCCAATGTTGATGCAGCTGTATTGACGGCTATGGGTTGTGAAGTGGAGCTTGTTGCAGGTGCAACTATGCCTACATTTACATCAATGAACGAGAAAGGTACGCCTGACGTAGCCCCAGAATTATGGGCGAACGCTGTTGCTGATTTGCTTGACTCTGCAGTTGATGCCGGCAGAATGATGATTGGTGTTGAAGGTCCAATTACTGGTCTTGGTGAAGGTTGGTTCTTATTGCCTCATACTCTAGATGCAAATCCTGAGCTAACTACAGTTCAAGCTATTCTTGAGCGTCCTGATTTGTTTGATGGTAAATTCCATGGCTGTCCAGCCGGTTGGGGTTGTCAACTATCAAACCAAAGCTTGTTTACCGCTTTTGACATGGAAGCTAAAGGTTGGACACTAGTTGATCCAGGTTCTGCTGCGGGTCTTGACGGTTCAATTTCTAAAGCTGCTGAATCTGGTGAGAACTGGTTCGGTTACTACTGGAGCCCTACGGCTATCCTTGGTAAGTACGGCATGATTCAGGCTGAATGGGGTGTTCCATACGCAGGTGATGACAACTGGAACGGTTGTGTTGCTCTAGGCTCTGCTGCATGTTCAGATCCTCAGCCTTCGGCTTGGGTTCACGCACGTGTTGTAACAGCACTTAGTGAAAATGCTTTCAGACAACCTGCTGAAGTAACTGATTACTTCTCTAAGCGTATTGTTGACGGTGCAGCTCTTAATGCTGAACTGGTTTGGATGAACGAAAACAACGCTACAGGTCCTGACGGTGCTGCTCACTTCCTTGCTAACTCATCTGATTGGGAAGCTTGGGTAAGTGCAGACGTTGCTGCTGCTGTTAAAGCCGCTCTATAAGATAGGGTAAAGCTTTAAAGATGTATAAATTGCCCGTAACTTTCTAGTTACGGGCATTTTTTTTAGATGGAGAATATATAAATGGCAATCAGACAAATACCTAAACTCGACATTCACGAATGCGTTCCAGACGCGATAGATGTCGGCAGTTTAAGGATCGATAACAAAGCGCTAGATTTTATTCAACGACAGTTATCTGAGGCGGATAGACTTGAGGCACAAATCAGTAACGCCACACAATACTCAGAGCTTGTCACTATTAGTGAGCGTGTGGGCTCAATGGTTCATTTTGCTGAGAAAAAGGCAGACACCCTGAGTAGCTTTGTTAAGAGTGATTCAAATCCTTTGACAGAGGTTAATAACTCTGAACAGATACATGCAAGAATACAAGAACTTACCACGGCTTTAAGCGAAAAAATAAGTAGCTTTAGCTCTGAATTTAGCGAAACTGCAGCCAACACTTTGGCGCAATACTCGCAAAAAATAAACAACTTACAAAGCCAAATCGACGGACTTGGTGTTGATGCCAGCTCTTATCAGGGTTTGGTTAGTATTTCTGACCAAGTTAAAGTAACACTAGAGAGTCTTGGTGAACAGGCTGCACTAATTAAGACACTGCCGGGCAGTGAAAATTTACTGGCACAAATTTCCCAGTTATCTGAAACGTTTGAAAGCAAGGCGCATGCGTTATCACCCTGGTTTGAGAACCACGTGCAACAGCAGATGAATGCATTAAACGCTCAGATTGATGGGCTTGATGCAAAAGTTGATGGTTTATCAAATTTAGCAGATGTTAACGCTCATGTTGGGCAAGTAAAAGACGTTGCCGATGTGATTGCAAGTAACGCAAAAATGTTTAATACCGTGGACGTTGCCCCACTCATTCAAAACATTAACGAGCTCTCTATTCATACCAACACCAGGGTCGTTGATTTAATTGCTAGTGTCAAACAAATTACTAATTTTGATGCACTAAGAGATAATCCTGAGGCGTTGGCTCATGCAGTTAAAGAAACTGCTTTAAGAACAAATGTAAGTGCCGTAGAGGACTTAAATACTGTCGCCTCAGATACGCCGGCACTATTGGCGAAACTGAGTGAAATGTCTTCACAATTTGCTTCGAGCAATTTGGGCGAGCTTTCCGGTAGAGCAATGAAAAGTCTAGATACGACAATTTCTCGTTTTGAAGTACGTTTTAAATCAGAGTTGCGCGTTAACACCAACCCAGATGGTGTTGACTTTTCACTCTCAAGCAGAGTGGCGGACTTAAGCGATGAAACTCTAGCACAGTTTGCCGATGTAATGTCATCAGACCCAGCCACTTTGAGTGAGCATATTGGTCAATTTCCAGGCCGTGTGCAAGACGTTATGGAAACTTCTGATACTTGGTTGTTTTTAAGCAAGGCCGTCTCTATACCAAACGATATCATGATGAATTCACGAGGCTGTGTAGATACCGCCTTTAAGGACTTCACGCGCGCCTATGGTGATACTATTGAATGGTCTTTTGCTTGGCTTGATTCGTTCTTGAATGGTTTTGAGGGTTTGCTTTTAGCAACGCCTTGGCCAATTTTCTTATTGATTATCGGTGCCCTAGCTTACTTGGGCTCTCATAGCTATAAAGTGACAATAGGATCGATGCTGGC
>ENA-OSET01000121-OSET01000121.1-sediment-metagenome-genome-assembly--contig:-NODE-121-length-88402-cov-14.174616_pt1 | contig 88402 bp, 74 predicted proteins | sample MGYA00237882_ERZ534229 | MGnify/ENA primary metagenome ERZ534229 (study PRJEB26408, sample SAMN06266212) | sediment metagenome | isolation source: Hudson Canyon methane seep mesocosm | place... | reverse complement strand
GGACGAATCTGCTCTGCATATTGACGCATATAATCAGTTGATGCGATAACCACACCCTCTTGTGCGTTCAAACACTCGGCAACATAACTTTGTTTCTTATCTGCTTCAGGATGTAAACGGTTATATCTATCAACAGCTTGTCCATCACGTGACAATTCATTAATACTGGTTGCACTCCACACGGTTGCAGAGACTTTCCAGTCTTTTTCTAATAGTTCAGCTGCTGCTTCAACTTCACGCAAGATAGTTCCGCTACCTAAAAGTTGTGCTTTTAGTTTTTGTTTGCCACCTTGTTTCAGTTTATACAAGCCTTTTAATATGCCAGCTTCAGCACCTTTTGGCATTTCAGGATGGGTGTAATTTTCATTCATCGCTGTGATGTAATAGAACACGCTTTCTTGATCTTCATACATTCGACGGAAACCATCATGAATGATTACAGCCATTTCATAAGCATAGGTTGGATCATAACTTACACAGTTAGGAATCGTACCCGCTTGAATTAAACTGTGGCCATCTTGATGTTGCAAGCCTTCACCATTTAATGATGTACGACCAGCAGTTGCACCGACTAAGAAACCTTTCGCTTGAATATCACCTGCAAGCCACGCTAAATCACCAATACGCTGGAAACCAAACATAGAGTAATAAATATAGAATGGCACCATATTTACATTGTAGTTTGAATACGCTGTTGAAGCTGAAACCCACTCAGCCATTGCACCGGCTTCATTAATACCTTCTTGTAAAATCTGGCCTTTTTCATCTTCGCGATACCACATTACTTTGCCAGAATCTTCTGGTTCATAAAGTTGGCCTGATGAAGAATAAATACCAAATGAACGGAATAAACCTTCCATACCGAAAGTACGTGCTTCATCTGGCACGATCGGTACAATATTTTTACCCACTTCTTTATCACGAATTAATGCGGTAAGGATTCGAACGAATGCCATCGTGGTTGAAATTTCACGATCACCCGTTGATTTCAACATGGCATTAAAAATACTTAGGTCAGGTGTTTTTAATGCAGGTGCATTGTTATTACGTTTAGGTAAGAAACCACCCATCGCTTCTCGACGTGCTAATAAGTATTTTTGCTCAGCACTATCAGCATCAAATGTAAGGTAAGGAATATCTTCAATATCGTCATCAGAAACAGGAAGATTAAAACGATCACGGAACACTTTCATTTGTTCCACACCTAAGCTCTTTTGAGAGTGCGTCGTGTTTTGTGCTTCACCTGCATCCCCCATACCGTAACCTTTCACTGTTTTAGCTAAGATTACTGTAGGTTGACCAATATGATCTGTTGCTTGTTTGTAAGCTGCATAAACTTTACGTGGGTCATGACCACCACGACTTAATTTCCAGATATCTTCATCGGTCATATCTGAAACCATCTCTAATAGCTCAGGATATTTGCCGAAGAAATGTTCACGTACAAAGGCACCATCTTTCGCTTTGTAGTTTTGGAACTCACCATCAACGACTTCTTCCATACGTTTAAGTAATAAGCCATTTTTATCTTTGGCAAGAAGTTGATCCCATTCTGAGCCCCAGATAACTTTAATAACATTCCAGCCGGCACCACGGAAAATCGCTTCAAGTTCTTGAATGATCTTACCGTTACCACGTACTGGGCCATCTAAACGCTGTAAATTACAGTTGATAACAAAGTTCAAATTATCTAATTTTTCACGACCCGCTAATGTAATAGCCCCTAAAGATTCCGGCTCATCCATCTCACCATCACCAAGATAGGCCCAGACATTTCGTCCTTCTGTTTTAGCCATATCACGATGTTCCATATACTTCATGAAACGTGCTTGGTAAATCGCAAGAATAGGACCTAAACCCATTGATACGGTTGGAAACTGCCAGTAATCTGGCATTAACCAAGGATGCGGATAAGAAGAGAGTCCCTTACCACCGGCTTCAAAACGGAAATTGTTTAATTGATCTTCTGATAAGCGACCTTCAAGGAATGAGCGAGCATAGATACCTGGGGAAATATGACCTTGAAAAAAGACCAAGTCAGCACCGTTACCATGGTTATCACCTTTAAAGAAGTGATTAAAACCAACATCATACATCGTTGCAGATGAAGCAAAGCTCGCAATATGTCCGCCAACAGCACCTGGTTTTAGGTTTGCTTTATTAACCATTGCCATCGCATTCCAACGAATGTATGAGCGAATTTTATGCTCAATATCTTGGTCGCCGGTGATGCGTTCTTGTTGATCAACCGGAATTGTATTCACATAAGCTGTATTTGAGCTATATGGAAGGTTAACGCCGCTACGGCGAGCCATATCGATGAGTTTTTCTAAGACATAATGTGCTTTGCCATCGCCTTCAACTTCGATCATGGACTCTAAAGCATCCAACCACTCTTGAGTTTCTTGTGGATCATTATCAACAAAATCAGTCATAAATACCTTCGCAAATCTTAACGTCATAAATAGCGGGCTATTGTAACAGTTTTTGACTTATTTCAGCTACGATTTCATCATAAATATGTTGCTCAACTCAGAGAAACAGCCATTGTGCACCTCTTTTTATAATATCGGTACAAACGTACAGCTAACAATACAACAAGTATTGATATATAAAACAAAGGCTCTGATTTATCTTGTTTAACCAACATATAAAAATGGACTGAACTTGCTATGGCGATAAAATAAGTCAAACGATGCAGTTTTTTCCATGCTTTACCGCCTAAACGTTTTACCATCCTATTGTTTGAGGTAATGACTAATGGAATCAATGCCGTAAAGGTAAAAAAACCAATCGTTATAAAAGGCCGTTTAATAATGTCTTTGATAATTTCTGTGACATCAAAAAATTGATCTAACCATAGATATAACAGCATATGTAATAAGGCATAGAAAAACACATACAAACCTAACATACGCCGCAGCGAGACTAATTGATTCCAGCCCGTTAACCATCGTAATGGTGTGATTAATAAGGTTAACCATAGAAAACGTAAGGCCCATAAGCCCGTTTCACGGGTAATGGCCTCAATCGGGTTGGCACCTAATTGATCTGTTAATAAGGCATAAGTCAGCCAAATAGCAGGAAACAAACTCGCTATAAATAAAATAGTTTTAATTTTAGACATAGTCCCAATTAATCAATTTGTAGAAAAAATATGATTTTACAACCGTCCGTCATGCCCGCCTATGCGGTAATCCAACGATTATTGCTAGATCTAAGGCAATGGATCCCCGCATACGCGAGGATGACGAAAATTATTTTGTGCACTTTTAATGATTACGGCTGCGGCTGTAAGCTTTAGTAATTTTTAGTTAAATCCATACCCGTATACAAACCGGCGACCTGTTCACCATAACCATTAAACAGTTCTGTTTTCCGTTTAAGAAACTCACCAAGACGACGCTCGCGACTTTGACTCCAACGTGGGTGATCAACGTCTGGGTTCACATTAGAATAAAAACCATACTCTTTTGGCCCCGCCTTCATCCATGCGGACTGTGGCAGGCTTTCAACAAAACGAATAGTCACAATTGATTTAATACTTTTAAAGCCGTATTTCCATGGTACAACAAGGCGAATAGGTGCACCATTTTGGCCAAGTAATTCTTGACCATATAAACCAACTGACAATAATGTTAGTGGATTCATTGCTTCATCGATACGCAAACCTTCAGTGTAAGGCCAGTCTAAAACCTGACGTCGTTGACCAGGCATTTGCTCGGGGTCATACAAAGTGGTGAATTCAACATATTTTGCACGCGAATTAGGTTGAGCACGTTTAATTAAATCGGCTAATGGAAAGCCGACCCAAGGGATCACCATCGACCAGCCTTCAACACAACGAAAACGATAAATACGTTCTTCCAGAGTGAAGGGTCTAATCAGATCGTCATAATCATATTCACCGGGTTTGTCACACTCCCCTTCAATGGTTACTCGCCAAGGTTTCGACTTATCTGGAAACTCTGTAGCCAAGATGGCAGGTGATGCCTTATCAGTGCCAAACTCATAAAAATTATTGTAGCTTGTCACCGAATCATAGCTAGTTAAGTCATCATCGCTTGAATACTGACTTTGTTTTAAATCCATAAAAGTCGGCTCAGGCCTTGTTTCTGCATTGACCATCGATAATGGTAATAGGCTAGCTGTAGCAACTGTAGCCGACCCATTTAAGAATTGTCGACGATTTAAATAAAGCTGATGATCGGTGATCTCACTTGCAGCTAGTTCGTCACCAGGTCTTTTTTTGCCGATATACATGGCGTACTCCTGTTAACAATTAGAGAATTTTTTTGCTAGCCAATAATCCATACTGACAAATTTTCCAGCACCAATGAAAAACAGTGCTAACAACATAATGAAATACGTTGTTGCGAACTCAATACCATTGTTCAAAATAACGAAATTGCCATTTTGAGTTAACCAATCATAGTTACCATGTGTTTGTAATAGTGAACGAGCAGCTTCAAGTTGAGCACTCGGTTCAGCAATCGCTAACCAACCGTTATCTATGTGAACCGTTAAGGCAGCGACAATCATGGTGATCATTAAAGGTAGTGATACCCAACGTACAGCAAGACCTAATAACAATAAAATCGCCCCAAAATATTCTGCCCCCCATGCCATATAAGCCATCAGTTCTGGAAAAGGTAAGTTTAAACCGCCTTCTCCAAACCAGGCAATGACACCATCAAGTGAGCTGTCTGCATCAAAAGGGTTCCATTTATTATTGGCTGCCATCCAAAAAATAGGTACTAAATAAAGTCGTAGTGCTAATGGCGCTAAAAAATCCAAGGCTCTGGTTTTATTTAGTAGCTTTTGCAGTGTATTGGCAATTTTGCATATAAACATGGTGCTCTCCTAATGGTGGATACTTGTATTAATAGTTCTCGTGAGTGAAAACAATTAATACAAGTGACCAGAATAAAAAGGGGCCCCGTAGAGCCCCTCTATACAATCTAGCTCATATGGAATGATGCTTTATTTATTTGCACCACATTTAGCTTCACCACATTTGCCTTCTTTCATTTTTTCGGCTTTTTCTTTCATGTCGCCACCACATTTAGCTTCACCGCATTTGCCTTCTTTCATTTTTGCAGCTTTGTCTTTCATGTCGCCGCCGCATTTAGCTTCGCCACATTTGCCTTCTTTCATTTTTTCAGCTTTTTCTTTCATCTCGGCGCCACATTTAGCTTCGCCGCATTTGCCTTCTTTCATTTTTGCAGCTTTTTCTTTCATCTCGCCACCACATTTAGCTTCGCCGCATTTGCCTTCTTTCATTTTTGCAGCTTTTTCTTTCATTTCGCCACCACATTTAGCTTCGTGGTCACCTTTCATTTCGCCGCCGCATTTTCCTTCTGCAAGTTGCATATAACCACTAGACAATTCTGTAGAAGCGAATGGATTAGCAGTATCTGCACTTGCTAGTGTTGGTGATAAAGCAAGACCTGCAGTCATTGCCACACCAGCAGCTAATGCAATTGTTTTTTTGTTAGTAGTAATAGACATAATAATTTCCTATAGTTTAAATTGTTGTGTAGAGTAAACGACTGGTCAAACAGACCAAGCTTGCTAACATAGACTGACATAAATCCATTTTGTTACAAAGATGATGAAAAAAAAATCTAATTCACTATTCGAAGATGAACGGACTTTAATTTTAAAGCTAATTGATGGTGATCAATCGGCCTTTGAATACGTAGTTTCTGAATACCATAACATTATGTTATCTATTGCTCGCGCTATTGTGGGTGATGCTTTTGCCGATGAAGTGGTGCAAGAAGCATGGATTTCAGCTATTAAAGCCTTACCTAAATTTGAACAACGCTCCAAACTCAAGACATGGTTACTCCATATTGTTAGTAATGGTGCCAAAAGTCGTGTGCGCAGAGAAAACCGAATGGTGTCCTTAGATGAGGGTTGGGAGTCAGTCCCTGCTGATAAATTTGATCACACTGGCCACCGAATTGATAACGTTTCACCCTGGGAAGAAGGTACTCCTGAGGCACTACTTGCCAATGATCAATTACAATCCATTATAGAACATTCATTCCAGCAACTCCCTGCCCTGCAACGTGCTGCCCTCACTATGTATGATATGGAAGGCATTAAAATGGATGAGATTTGTAACATTTTAGATGTGTCTGCGTCTAATGTTCGTGTATTGTTACATAGAGCGCGTACAACATTACACCACAGTATTGACAAATATCAGGACAATAAGTGAATGTATCAGTGTAAAGACATTACCGAGGAAGTGAACAACTATATCGAAGGCGATGTGCCTTTGACAAAGCGTATTGGCTTATTTTTCCACTTTCTTATGTGTAGCTGTTGCCGTAATTATTTACAGCAAATTCGCTCAACGATATCAATAGTCACTACGTCTCAGCCAAAAGAAAAAGACAGCACTGATCTGAAAGCCTTAGCCCAACAATTACAAGGTTTATGTGACAAACACGACCACTAAACACGTATCAAGCTAATTAGCTTTAACGTTTAGGACCCTGCTGATATTTATCTTTCCATTCGCTGTACGGCATACCATAAATAGTTTCTCTGGCTTGGTCATAATTAACATCTAGGCCTTTATCTTCTGCCGCAGCCATATACCACTTAGCTAAACAATTACGACAAAACCCACCCAGTTCCATTAAATCGATATTCTGCACATCGGTACGCTCACGTAGGTGAGCCGTTAATCGACGAAATGCAGCGGCTTCTAATTCAGTTTGTGTTTGTTGGTCCATTATTGTGTCTCTTCATATAAAAAACATCTCACTTGGTGAGATTCTGATAACTGTGACTGTTCAGGATAACTTTCTAAACAGTGTGGCATAACATTAGGGCATCGCTGATGAAAGTGACAACCTTGTGGCGGATTAGCAGGGGATGGTAACTCACCTTCTAAACGTAGTATTTCACTTTGTGCTGTTAAATCTAAATCGGGTACAGCGGCTAATAAGGCTTGTGTATAAGGATGCTTTGGTGAATGTAATACGTCATTGCGACTGCCCTGCTCAACAATTCGTCCTAGATACATTACGGCAACACGATGTGCCAAGTAATTCACTACGGCAATATTATGAGTAATAAATAAATAGGACAAACCAAACTCATGTTGTATTTCACGCAATAAATTGAGAATTTGAGCTTGTACTGATACATCTAATGCACTGGTCGGCTCATCACATATAATGACATCAGGCTCAGCTGCTAGAGCACGTGCAATACAAATTCGTTGCCGCTGGCCACCGGAGAATTCATGTGGGTAGCGATGTTTAATTTCTGCTCGTAGCCCTACTCGCTGTAATAATTCGTCAATACGGTGTTCTTTTGCTTGTGGATCCTTGGCAAATTGCTTTTTAGAAATACCCTCGGCAATAATTTGCTTAACGGTCATACGAGGGTTCATTGAGGAATAAGGATCTTGAAAGACAATCTGTAATGAGGAACGATGTGGTTTTAAGGCGCGATCAGATAAGCCATTTAATTGATGCCCTTGAAAATTTACTTCGCCATCAGTAATAGGCACTAATTGTAATATACCTTTACCGACCGTGGTTTTACCACAACCGGACTCACCGACCAGAGCAACCGTTTCAGCTTGTTTAAGTGATAAACTGAGTCCATCCACAGCACGTACTTGACCGACGATTCGCTGCAACAAACCTTTACGAATTGGAAAATGAACTTTTAAGTTACGCACAGTCAATACATCTCTATCAGCTGGAAGTACTTCAGACAATGGTGATGAATGTAGCGTTGTTGGTACCATTATGCGTTCTACATCAGCATCATCAGAAAATAAATGACAGCGTACGCCATGGCCCTCACTTTCTTGCCATTGCGGTAGCGACGTTCGACACAGATCCCAAGCATGATCACAGCGTTCAACAAAACGACAACCTTTGAATTCTTGGGTCAATACGGGCACATTGCCTTTTATGACCGTTAAACGCTGTTCACGTTTTTGTTCTGATGGTAATGCTTGAAACAATTTATCCGTATAAGGGTGTTGATGTTGCTTAAAAAATTGTTGGCGACTGGCAGTTTCTACTATTTGTCCAGCATACATAACAGCAATGTGATCCGCCATTTGTGCCACAACGGCCAGATCATGACTGATTAATAATATGGCCATACCAGTGTCTTGTTGAATCTTTTTCAGCAAATCTAAAATTTGAGCTTGAATCGTTACATCTAAAGCAGTTGTCGGCTCATCGGCAATTAATAACTCAGGCTCACCGGCAAGTGCCATTGCAATCATCACACGTTGTTTCATACCACCAGATAGCTGATGAGGATATTCTTTTATGCGTTGCAGAGGATCAGGAATACCAACGGATTCAATTAATTCAATCACACGCTGATGACAGGCTTGTTTATCCAGATTGAAATGCAGTTGCAAACTTTCACTGATTTGCTCACCAACAGACAATACAGGGTTTAATGAACTCTGCGGTTCCTGAAAGATCATCGCAATGCGTCGGCCCCGAATTGTCTGCATTTGAGCTTCGGAAAGACTCAGTAAATCTTCACCTGCAAGCTTTACTTTGCCTGCAACAATTTTGCTAACAGGCTGAGGATGAAGACCTAATAATGATAAGGCCGTCATTGATTTCCCACAGCCTGACTCACCTAGAAGTGCAAAAGTCTCTCCGCGCTGAAGTGTGAAATCAACACCATCTACTGCTCGTAATGGCTGTTCTTGTTTACCTATCCATGTTTTCAAGCCTGAGACATGTAGTAATGGTGCATTCATACTGATGCCTGCATCCGTGGATCAAAGGCATCACGTACTACATCAGCAAACAGATTAGCAGCCAGTACAAGCACAAACATCGACAAAAAAGCGGCCGTTAATGACCACCAAACAATAGGATCTCTGGCCATTTCAAGTCGAGCACTATTGATCATATTGCCCCAACTAATCATTGACGGGTCAACACCTACACCGACATAGGACAGTACCGCTTCAGCAAGCACCAAACCACTGAAATCTAGGACAATGGCAATCATCACTATATGCATCAGATTAGGTAAAATATGACGATGTAAAATGGTTAATCCACTAGCACCAAGCGCTCGCGATGCTAATACATATTCAGATTCACGTAACTTTAATGTTTCGCCACGTAAGATCCGACATAAGCCGGTCCAACTGGTTAAACCTAGGATGATGCATAAAAATAATAAACGCATATCAGCACGTTCCGCAATAGTGGCAAAACTATCTGGGTTATTATTCATATACACCTGCAACATCAACACAGCAGCAGCGATGAGTAGAACGCCTGGAATTGAATTTAAAGTGGTATATATATATTGAATAAGGTCATCTATCCAGCCTTTAAAATAACCTGCTGCAATACCCATAAACAGAGCAAGAGGCAGCATCACTAAGGTGGTTAATGTACCAATAACCAAGCCAGTACGGATACTTTTTAATGCTTGATATAAGACATCTTGGCCGACTTTATCTGTGCCTAATACATGATAATTTGAACTTAGCGCGATCAGATTAAATGACAAGAGAAATAACAGAAACAGCATTAATAACACGGTTCTCAGTGGATATGCTGACTGCCCTGTTATCAAATCAATCACTATGATTTTTAATTTTTGATGCTGCCTCTTAAGCAACGCTAAAATAAGCAATGATAAAACGAATAGCCAGGCAACTAACGCGATAAGGGACGACCATATTACCGTCTGCTGAATATCTCGCCACTTATCTTGCTCATCTGCTAAATGATTTCCAGCAAAACGTAATTTAGCATAATCAAAAACAACCGTTCCTGATTCAGACGGCTGCATCTCACGCATGAATAATCGTGTTGCAAACGGGGCTGAGTAGGTTTTTTCGACTTGCTGTCGTAATGGCAGAACAGCTAAATCAAGGACAGTGATGACTTCAGTTGAGTAATGCTGTGAGTCATCTTGAGCACTGTCTGGTAAAGCGAGGCGAAAATGTACTGAGTCCATGACGCCAATAATGACATAACAGAGCAGCACCATTATAGAAATAACACCACGCTTCTTTTGTAAAACGTATTGCCAAGGTGCGATTAAATGGGGCCGGCGACGTGTGTAGATAAAACTTGCAACAACAACAGACAGTAGCAGGTAAATTAAAATATCAGTCCATAACAATACAGGCAGAAATGGCATAATAAAATCTAGTTTGATAGCCCTGAGATATCGATTTTCAATTCTTTTGGTAGAGAAAACTCTACCGTTTCACGTTGTCCCTCGTCTTCAGCTGCTTGCAAAACACCGAGCGATTTTAATCGATTGACCACATTCTGTACTAATATTTCAGGGGCAGAAGCACCTGCTGTTACACCGATAGACTGTTTACCTATTAACCATTCTGGGTCAATATCACCTGCATCATCAATTAAAAATGAAGGTGTATCTAGTTTATTAGAAAGCTCTCGTAAGCGATTGGAATTAGAGCTATTTTTAGACCCAACAACCAATACCAAGTCACATTGTTTAGCTAAGTTTTTGACTGCATCTTGACGATTTTGTGTGGCGTAACAAATATCATCTTTACGCGGACCACTGATGTTGGGGAAATGTTTTCTTAGTGCATCAATGACAATAGATGCATCATCAACTGATAATGTTGTTTGAGTAACAAAGGCCAATTCATCTGGTTTTTTTACTTTCAGTGTCGCTACATCTTCAGCAGTTTCAACGAGGTACATGCCTCCCTGTGTAGACGTATATTGCCCCATAGTACCTTCGACTTCAGGATGACCTGCATGACCAATCAAAACACATTCACGACCTTGCTTTTCGTATCTTGCCACTTCCATATGCACTTTAGTCACTAAGGGGCAGGTAGCATCAAAGACTTTTAAACCGCGCTGCTTGCCTTCAGCTTGAACTTTTTTAGATACGCCATGAGCACTAAATATCAGTGTACTATCATCAGGCACATCGGCTAGTTCTTCAATAAAAATAGCGCCCTTATCACGTAAACCATCAACCACATAACGATTATGTACAACTTCGTGACGAACGTATATTGGTGCACCAAAGAGCTCTAAAGCACGCTCAACAATTTCAATAGCACGATCTACACCGGCACAGAAACCTCGCGGATTAGCTAAAATCAATTTCATTACAATACAGCCTTAGGATATGAACCTAGTACACGACACATTGAAGATTCTTGTTCTAATAAATTAAGTGCTTCAGCCACAGCCTGATCTTGGCAGTGACCTTCAATATCGATGAAAAACACATACTCCCATATCCCTTTACGTGATGGACGAGATTCAATACGCGTCATGCTGATACCACTATCAGCTAAGGGTTTAAGTAATACTTGTAATGCACCCGGTTTATTTTTAGTCGACACTAATAAAGCTGTTTTATCTTCACCTGAAGGGCCTACATCCTGTGCACCAATCACTAAAAACCGCGTTGTATTATCTGCTTCATCTTCAATATTACTAGCAAGAATAGACAAATCATATATTTCAGCAGCACGATTACCTGCAATGGCAGCAGCAGTCGGTTCTGAACTGACTTTTTTAGCGGCTTCAGAATTACTACTAACCGACAATAACTCACACTTTGGCATATGCTCACTTAACCAGTTTTTACACTGAGCTAAAGCCTGAGGATGTGCATATATCGTATTGATATCACTTAATTTAGTTGATTTACTTAATAAGTAATGATGAATACGAAGTGATACTTCACCATTGATTTTTAATGGTGTATTGATAAAGCGATCTAAGGTATGAGACACCATACCTTCTGTTGAGTTTTCAACTGGCACCACACCATAACTGGTATTAGCCATTTCAACAGCATGAAACACATCGGCAATTGTGGCCATTGACTGCAATTGAACTGAACCGCCAAATTGTTTTAATGCCGCTGCTTGAGTAAATGACCCCTCAGGTCCTAAATAAGCTACTTGTAAGGGTTTTTCTGCAGCAAGGCAAGCTGACATGATTTCGCGAAACAAACGTGCTATTTCTTTATCTTTTAAAGGACCTTCATTACGTTCAATAACCTGACGTAGCACCATCGCTTCTCGTTCTGGACGATAAAAATCACTAACTTGTTCACCATTAGCAATTTTTATACGCGCCACTTCTTCAGCCATAGCAGTACGTTTATTCAATAAACTCTGTATCTGCTTATCTGTGTCATCGATTTGCTTACGAACAGACTGTAGGTCTTCTAGTTCACTCATCGTTATTAACCGTGTTTGTGTTCAAATTCAGACATAAATGCTATTAATGCATCTACACCCGCTTCTGGCATTGCATTATAAATACTTGCTCGCATTCCACCAACGGTTTTATGACCTTTTAAGGTTAACAAACCAGCTTGTTTTGCCTCTGCCAAGAATTGAGTATCAAGCTTACCATTGACTAAGGTAAAAGGAATATTCATCCATGAGCGATAACGTGACTCTACGGGATTTTTATAAAAACTACTACTATCAATCGCTTGATACAGCTTTTCTTGTTTACGTTGATTTATTTCAGCCATTGCAGTTAAACCGCCCTGCTGTTTTAACCAAGAAAATACTAAACCGGCCAAATACCAGCTATACGTTGCCGGTGTGTTATACATCGAATTATTATTATCATGAACCTGATAATCAAACATGGTAGGTGTATTGTCGACGGTATTACCTATTAAATCGCGGCGGACAATCACTAGGCATAAACCTGCTGGACCAATATTTTTTTGAGCACCCGCGTAAATCAAGCCAAAACGACTGACATCAATAGGTCGAGATAAGATAGTTGACGATAAATCAGCCACTAAAGGAATATCGCCTGTATCTGGGATATCATCAAACTCAAGACCGTGAATTGTTTCATTAACTGTGTAATGCACATAGGCGGCATCAGCTGAAAACTGCCACGTTGATTTGTCTGCAATCGTGGTGCAATTATTATCACTTGAATCACTGACAATATTGACGTCACAGTATTTTTTAGCTTCAGTAATGGCTTTTTTTGACCAAGCGCCGGTATTAAAATAATCGGCCTTGGTTTTGCCACGTAATAAATTCATTGGAATCATTGAAAACTGACTTGATGCACCACCCTGTAAAAATAACACCGCATAGTCTTCAGGAATAGCCATCAATTCGCGTAAATCAGCTTCAGCCTGCTGTGCAATTGAGGTATATTCTGGGCCACGATGACTCATTTCCATCACCGACATGCCACTGCCTTGCCAGTCCAACATTTCTTGTTGGGCTTTTTCCATGACTGCAGCCGGCAACATAGCTGGCCCAGCACTAAAATTATATGGTTTCAATAGTTTATTCTTCTGTTGTTACTTCTGAGTCACCAGTTTCAGAATCGGTATCAATCTCATCATCATCTTCTTCTAATACACGTTCTAAACCAACCAATTTTTCTTTCTTAGTTAGATTAATTAACTTCACACCTTGAGTATTACGGCCCACTATCGACACGTCTTTCACAGGTGTTCGTACTAATGTACCACCATCCGTAATCAACATAATTTGGTGTTCGTCACGTACTTGAACAGCACCGACTACATTCCCATTACGCTCAGATGTTTGGATTGAGATAATACCGCTACCACCACGGCCTTGAACACGATATTGTTCTAGGTCGGTACGTTTACCAAAACCAAATTCAGTGGCGGTTAGAATCGCACCATCTTCAGGGTTAGCAATTATCATTGAAATAATATCGACACCTTCAGGTAAACGCATGCCTCGTACACCACGAGAAACACGCCCCATAGAACGGACATCTGTTTCAGGGAAACGAATTACCTTACCATTAGAGCTAAACAACATAATGTCTGATTGACCATCTGTTAAAGCGACACTAATCAGTTGATCATCATCTTTTAAATCAACCGCAATAATACCGTTTGCACGTGGACGAGAATAGGCTTCTAAAGGTGTTTTCTTAACGGTACCTGATGCAGTGACCATGAAGATATAGTTATCTGCGTCAAATTCACGCACAGCTAAAATAGCATTAATCGTTTCACCCTCTTCTAGCGGCAAGATATTAACAATAGGTTTACCACGAGCTGCACGACCACCTTGTGGTAATTCATACACTTTTTTCCAGTAAACCTTACCTGTGCTTGAGAAACACAATAAAGTATCGTGGGTATTAGCGATGAAGAGATGTTCAATAAAGTCTTCATCTTTCATTGACGTGGCTGATTTACCTTTACCACCACGACGTTGGGCTTGATAGGTATCTAATTGTTGCGTTTTGGCATAACCCGCATGAGACAAAGTAACCACCATTTCTTCTTCAGTGATCAAATCTTCTAGCGTTAAATCAAGGTGAGAATCAAGGATTTCAGTACGACGTTCATCACCATACTCTTCTTTGATTGTAACTAATTCACCACGAATCACGGCCATCAAATTATCAGGATCACTCAAAATAGCTAATAACTTAGCAATTTCTGCTAATACTTCACGATATTCATCCAGGATCTTGTCTTGTTCTAAGCCGGTTAGACGGTGTAAACGCATGTCTAAAATAGCTTGTGCTTGCACAGGTGATAAATTATAAGCACCATCAATCAAACCAAGCTCGGCAGCCAAACCTTCAGGGCGAGAAGCTTCAGCACCAGCGGCACCTAGCATTTCTAATATCATTTCTGATGCCCAGCCACGAGATAACAAGGCTTCTTTTGCTTCTGCAGGGTTATTTGATGATTTGATTAGTTCAATGACTTCATCAATATTTGCTAGGGCAGTCGCTAATCCTTCTAAGATATGGGCACGATCACGTGCTTTACGTAATTCAAATAAAGAACGACGTGTGACTACTTCACGACGATGACGTACAAATGCGTCAAGAATTTCCCATAAACCTAATAGTCGTGGCTGACCATCAACAATCGCCACCATATTAATACCAAACACGGTTTGCATTTGTGTTTGTTTATACAGGTTATTCAACACAACTTCTGGTACTTCGCCACGTTTAAGTACAACCACCATACGCATACCATCTTTATCAGACTCGTCACGTAAAGCTGAAATTCCTTCAATTTTTTTATCTTTGACCAATTCAGCAATTTTCTCAAGCAAACGGGCTTTATTTACTTGATAGGGTAATTCATGCACCACAATACTTTGTTGACCAGTGTTGTCATTGGTTTCAATAGCAGCACGAGCACGGATATGAACACGGCCACGACCGGTACGGTAGGCTTCAGCAATACCACTAGCACCATTAATCATTGCCGCTGTCGGGAAATCAGGCCCAGGCACATGCTGCATTAAGCCAGCAATATCAATATCTGGATTATCGATCATGGCGATCGTCGCATTAAGCAATTCAGTCAGGTTATGTGGTGGAATATTAGTTGCCATACCCACGGCAATACCCGATGAGCCATTGGCTAATAGTGCAGGTATTTTTGTCGGTAGAACTGAAGGTTCATGTTCAGATTCATCATAGTTAGCAGTGAAATCAACCGTTTCTTTATCCAGATCAGCCAACATCTCATGGGTGATTTTAGCCATGCGTACTTCGGTATAACGCATCGCAGCAGGCGAATCGCCATCAACCGAACCGAAGTTACCCTGACCGTCAACCAACATATAACGCATTGAGAACGGCTGAGCCATTCGAACCATGGTGTCGTAAACAGCCGTATCACCATGTGGATGATATTTACCGATGACATCACCGACAATACGGGCTGATTTTTTATAGGAAGAATTCCAATTATTGCCTAACTCACGCATTGCATAAAGAACACGACGATGTACAGGTTTAAGACCATCTCGTACATCAGGTAAAGCACGTCCAACGATTACACTCATTGCGTAATCAAGATAAGATTGTTTCATCTCATCTTCAATGTTGATTGGTTCCAATTCGAAAGCAATATCAGCCATTTAGTTCATCATCCAGATAGTTAGATTTCTAGCGGCTAATATTACCATTTAAAGCTTTTCACTGCACATTTAGATCAAACATGTACTAAGGGCTATGTTTTGAGAAATAACCGCTTAAATCGTCTTCTACAGTGGCTAATAACTCTTCAAGTCCCTGCTTCCAGCCATTTACAACGTTTGGCGCGGTTGTTTCATCAATATTAATCTCGATTCTGAGTCCAGTTTGAAACAAAGCCTGTTGTTTCCTGCTGTCATCAGACAACAAAAAAAACTGCATTTCTAATATAGATTGCGGAGAATACTGTTCTCGCTTATCGCCATAAAGACCTGTAACAGCCACTTCTAACACCATATCTGCATCACCATCAGCAATGATGACTTGGCTAAATAAGCCACTCTTTTGTAACCACCGTCTTAATTGATCGGTGAACATCTCTTGTGGATCAGAAAAAAAATGATGATTCATTTGACTCTGATATTCATTTTCACCGATTCTAAAGACGATATTTGAACCTCGAAATTGCGATGTTAAACGCACTGGTTTGAGTCTAAGCACACGACCTTTAACAAAGTCAGTAGCAATAGCGCCACGATCAACATCAATCACATAATAATGGGGCGCATCATCAACTTCATCTTTGCTAGCCATGCCAAAACAGCCTGTCAACAAACACAGTAATACGACTATTAATCCAAACCTATTGTGCGTATTTGTCATCAGTTTCCACCTCATTTTATGATCTCATGTTACAGTCACGGCACTTTCAGCCGCTATAATAAGGTAACTCTTAACAGATTGCTTAAATATGGATAGATTAAAATCAAAAATTCGTGATATTCCAGACTTTCCTAAGCCAGGGATCCTGTTTAAAGACATCACACCCTTAGTACAAGACCCTGCCAGTCTCAGACTCGCCGTATTGGAACTTATTAAACCCTATATAAATGAGCCAATTACCGCGGTTGCCGGTATGGAAGCACGCGGCTTTATTTTTGGTAGCATTGCGGCATGGGAACTTGGTGTAGGTTTTATCCCATTAAGAAAACCAGGCAAACTGCCTTATGATATTCAATCCGTTTCTTATTCTTTGGAATACGGTGAAGCGACATTAGAAGCTCATATCGATGCCATTAAGCCGGGTGACCGTATTTTACTGATTGATGATCTACTGGCAACTGGCGGCACAGCCCAAGCAAGTTGCCAATTAGTTGAAAAACTTGGCGGTAAAGTAGTTGCTTGTGCCTTTGTTGTCGAATTAACAGATCTTAACGGTCGTGATCAAATTAACAACTACCCTCTCCATTCACTTATACAGTACTGATTTAATGAAATTCCTACTAGTCACATTTATCCTGCTCAGCTCAGTTGTTAATGCTGAACAATTTCAAGCGCCTCTAACCGATACTCAATGGCATGTTATTGAAACACCATTGGAATGTTCTTTAAGCCAGCCGATAACTGATTTTGGTGAAGCCAAATTTAGTCGTGAATCAGGAGGCCTTTTCAGTCTGAGTTTTACCACCAAGTCGTACCCATCTACACAGTCCATTATGTATTTCGAAATAGCACAAGCACCATGGCAAAATAGTGAGCAAAGAATGACACTCATTTCAATGCCAACAGACAATAATCAAACGACATTCACACTCAGTGGTGAACTGGCTAAACAAGCACTGACACATATGCAAGAAGGACGCTTTCCAACCCTACGCTACCGCAGCCATAATGCGACAAATGAGATCAGTGCACTTTTATCTACAGTGCATCTCACCGATTCAATGCCTGCTTTTCAGCACTGCTTGGCTAATATGCACCCGTATACCTATGAAGATATTCGTCAATTAACACTTTATTTTGGTCTTGAGTCTGCTGATTTATCTGAAAAAGATAAAGCCGCTTTAATGAGAGTAGCAAATTACGTCAATGTTGATGACAGCATTAAACGCGTTGATATCAGCGGTCATACTGATAATCATGGTAGAAAACGGCTCAATATTCCTTTATCTGAGGCGCGTGCACTTGCTGTTAAGAACTTTTTAATTGAATCTGGGAACGTTGCTGAAAACCTTATTGTCATCGCGTTCCACCGTGAATTTATTCCAGCCAAAAGTAATAAATCAAAAACAGGTCGTGCTCATAATCGTCGTGCTGAAATTGAAGTAATACGTTAAAATTCTCTACTTAAATATATTTTGAGGTAGAGGCATGGAAGAGCAAGCAGTCATAGCGTTATCAGTTATTGGTGTAGTTGCCGCACTTAGCCAATGGTTTGCTTGGTGGGTAAAACTACCTGCTATCGTCTTTTTACTACTTGCTGGTTTAGTGCTCGGCCCGTTAACTGGCTGGTTAGACCCGGATGCCTTATTTGGCAATCTATTATTTCCAATGGTCTCCTTATCGGTTGCCATCATCCTATTTGAAGGCAGCCTAACGCTCAAATTTGAAGAAATACGCGGACTACAAAAAGTAGTGCGAAACATGCTCACTGTGGGCGTATCAATTACCTGGCTAGGGATCACCTTAGCGACACATTACTTTTTAGACTTTTCATGGGATCTATCGCTGTTATTTGGTGCCATGATGGTGGTCACAGGGCCAACCGTGATTGTGCCTATGTTACGGACTGTACGACCAAATGTGACCATATCTAATATCTTACGTTGGGAAGGTATTGTTATCGATCCCCTCGGTGCTATCCTCGCGGTATTGGTTTTCGAAGTTATATTGTCAATGCAGTTACATGGTCATGCATCCGTCAGTCATACCATTTATATGTTTGGCCAAACATTAGCAGTAGGCATCATCACAGGTGCATTAGCGGGTTATCTATTTGGTCTTGTATTGCGTAAACACTTAATGCCTGAATACTTACATAATGTAGCCACATTAACACTGGTGTTTGCTGTCTTTGCTTTATCGAATCATATTTCAGAAGAATCGGGCTTACTGACCGTTACCGTAATGGGTATTTGGTTAGCTAATATGAAAAATGTGCCTGTTGATGACATTCTTGATTTCAAAGAAAGCCTTAGTATCTTATTGATTTCAGGATTATTTATATTGCTTGCAGCACGTCTCGACTTCTCGCAATTCGAAGCATTAGGTTTTGGTGCGGTCATCGTTTTTATCTTTATCCAGTTTATTATTCGTCCTATCAAAGTCATGGTATCAACCTATAACTCTGATCTCAGCTGGCAAGAAAAAACCATGATCAGTTGGATTGGTCCTCGCGGTATTGTTGCCGCTGCCGTCACCGCTTTATTTGCTATTCGATTACAAGAAATTGGTGTTGAAAAAGCCGAGTTATTAGTACCTCTCGCTTTTACCATCATCATTGGTACTGTTTTATTGCAAGGTGCAACAGCCAAGTTTTTAGCCAATAGATTAGGTGTTGCCGACCCTGAAGACAGCGGGTTTTTAATTATCGGTGCTAACCCTGTAGCCAGACTCATCGCACGAGCATTAAATGAAAATGGCTATCGCACTCGTTTAACAGACACCAGTTGGACTAATGTAAAAGCATCTCGTATGGAAGGGCTTGATACTTATTATGGTAATGCCGTTTCTGAACATGCTGATCGTCATTTAGATTTGATTGGTCTGGGTCAGGTACTAACATTAACCCCACAAAAAGAACTCAATGCACTAGCTGCTTTACGCTATCGTGCAGAATTTGGCGCCAATTCAATTTACGCGCTATCCGTTGATAAAGACAGTAATTCAAGCAGTGAACAAGGTTCTCGCACCAGCGTCAGCCACAACTCCCATATTTTATTTGGTCGCGACACAACCTTTTCTAAATTGGCGAGTCTCGTAGCACAAAATGCGAGCATCAAACATACTGGGCTAAGTGAAAATTTCACCTTTGCAGATTATCAAGATGAATACGGTAAACGTGCTTTACCTTTATTCGCTTTTGACAGTAAAAAACGCTTACATTTCTTTACCGCAACAGATGATATTAGCTTAGTAGAAGGTTGGACTATCGTGTCATTAATTCAAGCTGAACAAGATGAAACTCCCACCTAGAAATCAAATAATCAAGGCTAAACTAGCGCTTAAAGACAAAGCTAAAGTGGTGGATGATAAAACACTCTTTCTTAAAGAAATGGGTAATGTTGAACCGCTACAGCAAGAAGCTATTCATCGAGTAAGCAATGTCATTGAACCTTTAGCTCAGACGAAAGAAGACACACAAGTCTATTCTGTAGATAGTTTATATTCAGAAGAGTTTGAACCCAAAACTATTGGCAATGAAGAAGATCTCCAGTTTAAACGTAGTGGCGTACAAGATCGCCTATTTAATCAACTGCGTGCTGGCCAGTTAACGATAGATGCTGAACTGGACCTACATGGAATGACTATCCCGATTGCCCACCAAGAACTGGCCGAATTTATCCATATTTGTCGCCAAGAACGGATCCGCTGTGTACGCATTATTCATGGTAAAGGTTGGGGCTCGAAACATAATCAACCAGTATTAAAAACCAAACTGAATGCCTGGTTGCAACATGAAGATAATGTACTCGCTTTTTGCTCCACTCCTATTGAAGATGGTGGCACGGGTGCAGTCTATGTTTTATTGCGACGTATAGATAAGTAAAGTTTCACCACGACTAATCGCACGATCAAAAAAGGGCATCATTGATGCCCTTTTTATAGTCACTTTTATTTAAAAAGTACTTACGCAACCCACTTTCTTGCATTGTGAAATAAACGTAACCAAGGACCGTCTTTACCCCAATCATCAGGATGCCATGAATGCTGAACGGTACGTGTGACACGTTCAGGATGCGGCATCATAATCGTGACACGACCATCTGTTGTGGTTAATGATGTAATACCTTGTGGCGAACCATTCGGGTTGTGTGGGTAAGACTCTGTTGCCTTACCAGCATGATCAACATAACGCATAGCCACAAGTGAATCAGCCATTGAACCAGTCTCACTATAATCAGCACGACCTTCACCATGAGCTACCGCGATTGGCATTATCGAACCTGCCATGCCCTTTAATAACACGGACGGTGATTCAACAATTTCAACTAATGAGAAACGTGCTTCAAATTGTTCTGACACATTACGCTCAAAACGTGGCCAATGATCACTGCCTGGAATCAACTCTTTCAGTTGAGATAACATCTGACAACCATTACAGACACCTAAAGTGAAGGTATCTTCACGTTTAAAGAAGTCGCTAAACTGCTGTCTCGCTTTATCATTATGTAAGATAGTACTTGCCCAACCACGGCCCGCTCCTAAGACATCACCATAGGAGAAACCACCACAAGCAACTAGACCTTTAAAGTCTGCTAAATCGATACGACCGGCAAGGATATCACTCATATGAACATCAACCGTGGTAAAACCAGCATGATCAAACGATGCAGCCATTTCTAACTGACCATTGACGCCTTGCTCACGTAAAATAGCCACGTTAGGTCGGACACCACTCACAATAAGTGAGGCGGCAATATGTTCATCGGCATCAAAACTAAGTTCTGCATATAAACCAGCATCATCTTCAGCTAATAGGCTATCAAACTCTTGTTGTGCACAATCAGGATTATCGCGTAAAGCTTGCATTCGGTAACTGGTTTCAGCCCAGAAGCGCTGTAATGTCACACGAGAGTCATTAATCACTTGCTCACTGTTTACGCTCACAACAATTTGCTGATCATCGCGTAATGAACCAATAACATGACTATGATGTGATAAGTCTTGCTCTCTTAATACCGATAAGACATCTTCAACATCACAGTGACGAACCTGAATAACGGCACCTAATTCTTCATTAAACAATAACGGCAAAGCATCACCTAGACCGTTCATATTAATGTCAATACCACAGTGACCAGCAAAGGTCATTTCAACTAAAGTACCAATCAAACCACCATCACTTCGATCATGGTAGGCAAGTAATAAGTCGTCTAGTTTTAACTGCTGTATCGCATTAAAGAACTGTTTCAATGCAGATGGATCATCTAAATCTGGACCATGATGCCCTACTTGACCATATACCTGTGCTAAGGCTGATGCGGCAAGACGATTATTGCCTTTACCTAAATCAATATAGATAAGATCGGTATCACCCAGATCTGTACGTAATTGTGGTGTACATGTTTTTGCTGCATCCGTTACCGGTGCAAAGGCGGTAACAATCAATGATAACGGCGAGATAACAGCCTTACTCTCATCATCATCTTGCCACACTGTTTTCATTGATAATGAATCTTTACCCACTGGGATTGCAATACCGAGCTCAGGACATAATTCCATACCTACAGCTTCGACAGTGTCGTATAACAGCGCATCTTCACCAGTATGACCACATGCCGCCATCCAGTTAGCAGATAGTTTAATATCGCTCATGGTTGCAATGCTAGCCGCTGCAATATTGGTGATTGACTCACCCACAGCCATACGACCAGAAGCAGGCGCATCAATCAAAGCTAATGGCGCACGTTCACCCATTGACATCGCTTCACCTTGAAAACCGTGGTGATCAGCTAAAGTCACTGCACAATCTGCAACCGGTACTTGCCAAGGGCCAACCATTTGATCACGAGCAACTAAGCCGGTCACACTTCGATCACCAATCGTGATCAAGAAGTTTTTGCTAGCCACTGTCGGTAATTTAAGCACACGCTCTAAAGCATCACTAACCGTCACGCCCGCTAAATCTAATTCAGGTTTAGCGAAGGTATGATGTTTAACATCACGTAACATTTTAGGTGGTTTGCCTAATAATAATGATAAGGGCATATCCACCGGATTATTATCATTATCAGCATCACCTACTAATAGATGTTGCTCAGCTGTTGTTTCACCAACAATGGCCCATGGGCAACGTTCACGTTCACAAATTGCTTGAAATTCTTCAACACGTTCTGCGCTAATACCTAATACATAACGTTCTTGTGATTCATTACACCAAATTTCCATTGGTGACATACTCGATTCATCATTGGGCACAATACGTAATTCAAACTTGCCACCACGACCACTATCATCAACGAGCTCAGGGAAGGCATTTGATAAACCACCTGCGCCTACATCATGAATAGCAATAATTGGATTTTGTTCATCTAAGGCAACACAACGATCGATAACTTCTTGGCAACGACGTTCCATTTCAGGGTTACCACGTTGAACTGAAGCAAAGTCTAAACCTTCTTCACTGGTACCCGATGTTACGGATGAGGCGGCACTACCACCTAAACCAATTAACATTGCTGGACCGCCTAAAACGATCAGCTGAACGCCCGGTTCAAAAATATTTTTCTTCACATGTTGAGGACGAATAGACCCCATACCACCGGCAACCATAATCGGTTTATGGTAACCACGTACTTCAAAACCATCTGCAGAAGGCACTAAGGCTTCATAGGTTCTGAAATAACCACACAAGTTTGGACGGCCAAATTCATTGTTAAAAGCAGCACCACCTAGAGGGCCATCTAGCATAATTTCTTGTGCTGAGGCCATACGAGCGGGCTTACCATAAGCAATTTCCCATGGCTGCTCAAAACCAGGGATATTCAAGTTGGAAACAGAAAACCCAGTTAACCCTGCTTTAGGTTTAGAACCACGCCCAGTTGCACCCTCATCACGAATTTCACCACCCGCACCTGTTGCCGCACCAGGGAATGGAGAAATAGCCGTTGGATGATTATGCGTTTCAACCTTCATTAAGATGTGCTGAATTTCACCTTGATAACTATATTGATTTGTTGCCATATCAACTTGGAAACGATGACTCTTAGCACCTTCAATAACCGAAGAGTTATCACTATAAGCCGTGATCACGCCTTCTGGATGCAAAGCATGGGTATTGCGAATCATATTAAACAAGGTATGAGATTGCTGTTCACCGTCAATGATCCAATCGGCACTAAAAATTTTGTGGCGACAGTGCTCCGAGTTTGCTTGGGCAAACATCATCAGCTCAATATCATTAGGATTACGGTTTAATGCGGTGAAATTATCAACTAAATAATCAATTTCATCTTCAGCTAAGGCCAAGCCCATTGTTATATTGGCTTGAACTAGTGCATCACGACCGCCATTTAAAACATCAACAGCAACTAAAGGTCGAGAGTCGCCATGAGTAAAGAGACGATCAACTTCATCATTTGAGTCAAATACCACCTCAATCATACGGTCATGTAGACATTGTCTTATTTTGGTTTTTTCTTGTGCTGACAGTGAATTCTGCGTTTCTACATAGAAAGCAAGGCCACGTTCAATACGCAAAATACTATTAACACCGCTATTATGCGCAATATCTGTAGCTTTAGATGACCATGGCGAGATAGTTCCAGGACGTGGAGTCACTAAGAAAAAGCTTTCATTTTCAGCTGTTTTTGCGCTGCGTAATTCAGCTTCAAGTAGCGTTTCAAGCACAGATTGCTGTTGTGGATTTAGCTCGCTATCTCCCTCAACCTCAATGAAATAGCGGTATTCACTGCGTATAGCTAACACACCCTCAACTGCAGTTTGTACCGAGCTTAATAACTTATCTAAACGAAACGCAGAAAATGCCGAGCGGCCGATCAATTGCAACATGGTCATTCCAATTCACATTAATAAAGGAATAATGATACTTTATGTGGCTATCTCAGCCCAAATTAATTACATAACTATGCCATCCAGCCCAGAAGAATATTGTCGACCTAGTTTATTTCGCCATTTAGCCGCGATGTTTTACGACACCTTTTTACTACTTGCGATACTGCTTTTAGCCGGCTTAATTGCCGTAGCCTTAAATGGTGGCGAAGCAATTGGCCAGGGCAATCCATTTTTCTTTGTTTATTTAGTTGCGGTTAGTTTCTTATTTTATGGCTGGTTTTGGACCCATGGCGGGCAAACATTAGGTATGCGTAGCTGGAAAATAAAACTGATCAGTAATGATAGTCGTGACATAAGCTGGCACCGCGCTTTTCTTCGTTTCTCTGTCGCAATTATCTCTTGGCTACCCGCTGGTTTAGGCTTTTGGTGGCAGTATCTAGCTAAAGATAATCACAGCTGGCCTGATTTAGCCTCAAATACTGCTTTACACTATAGTAAAAATAGTAAAATAAAACCGCTTTCACGCTTGTCATAATCTTTATGGTCAGCGTACAATCTAATTAGTTATTTTAAATGGATTGTAAGTGACGAAATTACTTAGGCTTGGCCTACTAATTACCTGCCTAATTTGGATGCCAATTAGTAGTGCACATATATTAATTATTCACCCTGAAAATAACACGGAAGAGTTATCACGTAATAAGCTACGTTCGATTTTTGCCATGCGTACGCATCAATGGTCAGACGGCACTCCACTCCACGTATTTGTCCTTGTCGATAATGCCTCCACACATATCTCTTTTTGCAAACAAGTCTTAGGCATGTTCCCTTACCAGTTACGCAGAATATGGGATAGGCAAGTGTTTTCAGGCACCGGCACCGCGCCCATTATGGTTAACTCAGAACAAGAAATGCTAGAAAAAGTAGCCCGAACTAAAGGGGGCATTGGATACGTATTGCCTGAAAATATCAATTCATCTGTAAAAGTTTTAGGTCAATCATTATGATTTTTTTACCCTTTAATTTACTTAAAATACTTTGTTATAAAATAAATCTTAAGACAGAGATGAATTTTGTTAGCGAGTTCACCTTATATTTTTCGGTGGTGAAGTATGCTTAATATTATGAAATACTTTGTTTATTTACTTCTTTATATATCTACGACGGTAGCCGCAGAGGATGTGTCTAACTGGTTGGATCGTATCCAATGGCATGGTTTTGCTTCGCAAGGCTTAGTTTTCACCACTGATAATAATTTTTATGGTGAAAGTGATCATGGCAGCGCTGATTTAACTGAACTCGGTTTAAATGCCAGCCTACAACTTTCTCCGGATGTTCGTATCGCTGGACAGGTACTATCCAGACAAGCGGGCGATATGGATGATGGTTCGCCTCGACTAGATTATGGTCTTCTTGATGTCAACCTTGTTTCAAGTATGAAAGGCCGCGTAGGCTTTTATTTGGGGCGAATAAAAAACCCACTGGGGCTATACAATGACACCCGTGATGTCGCCCACACTCGTCAAGGTGTTTTTACCCCACAAGTCATTTATTTTGACAAAGTGCGTGACTTAACAATGTCAGCAGATGGGCTTCATTTTTATGGCGAATATGTGCTAAATAACGGCACATTATTAGTCCAAGGGGGCTTAGGCTATCCGATCCCTGATGACAATGTTGAGATCACCTACCTAGGTCAAGATTGGTCTGGACGTTTAGATTCAAACCGACCAGCTCTCGTCGGCAGAATAATGTATGAACATAATGGTGGGCGCTGGATCTTTGCAGCAAGTGGCGCTTCACTAGAACTAGACTTTGATTCTGGGGCAGCTGACGCCATTCCTATTGTTGGTGTTCATTCTGGTACGCTGGAAATTGACTACAGTATTTTATCTGGTCAATTTAACGGTGAAAAATGGCAATTCACAGCTGAAGCAGCCATTCAAAAAGCAAATTTTGTCGATATTGGTGGTTTATTTGTAGATGCTGATACTAAACCTTTTGGTTTAATGCTTGAAGCAAATTATAAACTAACACCACAATGGCAAGTCTATATTCGTAATGAATTATTCTATCTTAATAAAGAAGATAAATATGGTCGTGAGTTTAATAGCCAACTGCAAGCAGTCAGTGATGCTTTTGGTGGTGCAATACCCGTATTAGCAGCTCATACTCGCTATTCTAAAAACTGGGTCATCGGCTCACGTTGGGATATCAATAAAAACATCATGTTTCGTGCTGATTATCACCGAAATGAAGGTACAGCTACTTTATCCGGTGCTGAAAATGATATGACCAAAGTCGAACAAGATTGGGATATGTTTGCCGTCTCACTCTCCTATCGTTTTTAAAGTGGACTCAGACATGGATAGTCCATCAAAACAGTCATTTTTTAGTATTAAGTGGAAAGCAGCCCTACTGTTTGGCACCATGCTATTATTATTCAATACACTGTTTCCCCTGCTTGTTTATTGGAATCTACAACAAAAATTCGAATTAAGTCGTGCCGAAACTCAGCGGGGATTTCAACAAGAACTTATCGGCCAATTAAAGTCGAGTAGTGAACATATACAACGTGTGGTCGAAATCAGCCTTATTCCTGACGATGGTTCCGCTCAGGGTGTTATCGCCCTCTTAGATAAACATCAACTAAAACTTGAACTGGAATGGCATACAACACAGGCACAGTTATTCGATAAGTCAGGCCGTAAAATTGGTGGTTGGGGAGATACTATTCCGCTCTCTATTCAAACCTTGCTTAGTGATACATTGAGGGATGAACAACCTCATACAATCGTTGATTGTAGTCAAGCTTGCAAACAGTTTGACCTAATTCCGATTCTAAATCAGGGCCATGCTAAACACACACTGATACTTGCTTATAATTTGAGTAATACATTATTAGATTTTGCCAATAAAACAGCAGCTGACGTGGCCGTACTGAGTCAAAATACCACTGGCTTCTTTTCTAAATCACAGCTATTAACTAACTGGAATATGTCGCTCAGTGCGCTAACCTCATATAGCCAAAACAGACCTTATTTACAAACCCTATCTGAACGTTATTCCTTTGAGGCCATTAGTCAAAAAAGTGGAATTTTCCGAGATAGTGACCTGCCGGTAGAGTTTAATATTCTGCCATTGGAAGGTAATGATAATACGGTTTTTATCATCATCGACAATATTGCTAAACAACAACAAGAAATCATTGACCTAACTATTCGCAATATTGTTATCGCCTTGCTGGGTGTACTTATCATAGGTTATGGTCTATTTATCTTTCTATCAAAACCCCTTACACGACTGTTAACGGTCTCCCAAGCACTGCCTTTACTTGCCAAACAACAATATAATCATGTGCGTGAACTAATTGATATTGAACAAACATCACGGCAAGCAGATGAACTAGACCAATTAGAATCTTCCACTTACACGCTGACAGCACAACTAGAGCAATTACATGATTCAATTAAGGAGCGTACTGATGCCCTACATAGTCGCAGTGTGGAATTGGTTCAAGAACGTGATTTTGTCAAAAGCCTCATTGATACTGCTCAGTTAATCATCATCACTATTGATCGACAATGTAAAATCACTTCTTTCAATGATTTTGCCGAAGAAATAACCGGCTATTTCGAAAAAGATATCCTTAACAGCCCCATGAGCCGGTTTTTTCCCATGGCTCAGTGGCCAGAAATTGAACAAAGCCTGATTGAGCTGAAAAACAACCCAAAAACCGTCAGTCAACAAGAGTCTGAGTTTATCCACAGTGATGGTAGTTTGCGTATTGTGTCATGGTTACATTCAAGTCTAGAACACCCTACTGATTCATCTGTTGTGCTGTCTGTTGGCCAAGACATTACTGACAAAAAACACAGTGAACAAAAAATTATTTGGCTTGCTGAACACGATGTATTAACTGAGCTTTTTAATCGCTACAAATTCACCCTCGAATTTGAGAAAATATTACGCCAAGCACAACAGTCACAGCAACAAGGTGTACTGTTATTCATAGATCTTGACCAATTCAAAGATCTTAACGATAGCTATGGTCATAATGCTGGCGATCAAGTCCTCAAACAGGTTGCTCACCTGATAACATCACTTACACGAGAAAACGATGTTATTGCTCGCTTAGGTGGCGATGAGTTTGCCATTATCTATAAAGACATGCAGGCAAATGATGCCATCCAATTAGCAAGTGATTTTTCGGAACAACTTGCCCTCTTAGATATCATTTTAAATAACGTTCCTTATAAAGTGACGGGTAGCATTGGCATTGTTGAATACCCACTGTCAGATTCATCCGTGCAAGAATTAATCAGCAATGCTGATCTGGCAATGAACCAAGCTAAATCTCGAGGCAAAAATACATGGCATCAATTTAATCTTGATGATCAAACTCGTTCAAAGCTCGAAACACGTGTTCTTTGGAAAAGAAAAATTGATGATGCACTCGAAAATCATCGCTTTGTGTTTTATTACCAACCCATTATGGATATTCGTAGCCAGACAGTGAGTCACTATGAAGTGCTGTTACGCATGGTCGATGAAGATGGCACCATCAATCCTCCCGCCACATTTATAGAAGTCGCCGAACAAACAGGCCAGATTCAAGCTATTGATCACTTTGTATTACAACAAGGGATTCTCAAACAAGCTGAATTAGACAAAGGCGATCAAACTATTGCGTTATCATTAAATCTCTCAGGTTACGCCGTTGATGACAAACTATTATTGCCCCTATTAAAACGGCTACTTAATGACAGTAATGCTAACCCTGAACATTTAATCTTTGAGTTAACTGAAACGGCTGCCGTGGCTGATATCACACAAGCGAAAGAGTTTATGCTCAAAATGAATGAATTAGGTTGTCGCTTTTCGCTCGATGATTTTGGTACTGGTTTTGCTTCATTTCGCTATATGCGCGAATTACCAGTCGATATAGTCAAAATTGATGGTTCATTTATTACTGAATTAGTCCATAATCCAGACGATCAACTATTTGTAAAAGCACTGGTCGATGTGGCTAAAGGCATGGGTAAAAAAACCATTGCTGAATTTGTTGAAAATGCCGAAACTCTAGCCTTATTACATGCCTTTGGTGTCGACTATGCACAAGGTTATTATATTGGCAAACCCGAGCCTTATTTCTTAGCTGGACCGCCTGATTTCAAACAAGGTTAAATTCGCTTTAAACCCAGCAATTTATGATCATCACTAAATTGAATACTAAATTTACCTTCAATACCATTTTGACCGATAAACCGTCTAATATGTTCTGCGGGGAACTGTATCTTCTTGCCTGTGGTAGATGTCACAATCACAGTGCTAGCTGTACCTTGGTAATAACGTAAGACCTCTTTACGACTGATATTTAGATAAAACTGTAACTCAGTCGGCATCTTGTAATAGGTCTTGCAGTGCTGACTTTATTTGCTGACAAACAGCTTCACGTTCATCCCCGCTATAAGGAATCGCTTGCCCTTTACCCCATACCGGTGCAGGCCATGTTTCATCTCCTTGGTAGCGTGCCACATGATGAATATGCAGTTGAGAAACAACATTGCCTAAGGCAGCAACATTCATTTTGTCGGCTTGCACCAGATCATTTAATGCTTGAGCAAGAAAATTAGATTCACGCATCAACTGATGTTGTTGTTCATTATTTAGCTGAAAAGTCTCCGTAAGTCCGGTAATTTTAGGTACTAAAATCACCCATGGGTAACGAGCATCATTCATCAGCAATACTTTAGATAAGACAAACTCACCTAAAAGAATCGTATCTTGTTCTAAGCGTGGATCAAGTGTAAACATGGCAAGACCTTTAATCAGCTAAATATTTTGTGACAACTTCATATACATCGGGTGATAAATTATCTTGGCTAGCAATTTGTTTAAGTGCTTTTTTCATCAGATTCTGTCGGCCTTCATCATATTGGCGCCACGAGTTAAATGCACCTAACATGCGTGAAGCGACCTGAGGATTAAGCCGGTTCAAAACAATGATCTGTTCAACTAAAAATTGATAACCCGAACCATCTTTGGCATGAAAATTAATTGGATTATTACGGCAAAACTGACCAATTAATGCACGCACATTATTTGGGTTTTTAATATTAAATGCTGGATGTTTCATCAAGCCTTTAATTCTAATTAAGGTGTCCGGCAGATTTGATTGTGCTTGCACGGTTAACCATTTATCAACCACCAGACGATCATGCTGCCATTGCTCATAAAAAGCACGTAAGGCATGCTCTCCTTCCGGCCCTTTTTGATTGGCTAATGCGACTAAACCAGCAATTGTATCGGTCATATTGTCTGACTGTTTCATTTGTTTTAAACAGCGCTGTGTTTGCATTGGATCATCAGTGGCCATTAAATAACTAAGACAGAGATTTTTAAGGCTACGTTTTGCCATATCAACAGCATTAAACTGATAGTCATTGCTTGAACTGTTGTGCTGATAAACAGTACTAAACTGTTGTTTTAAACCATGGGCAAGGCTATTTTTCAAAAATTGTCGTGCCGCATGAATCGCATCAACATCTGCCTTGTCCATTTGTGATGCTAAGTAATTTTCGCTTGGTAGCGTTAAAATCTTGGCAATCAGTGCTGGGTCTATTGATGTATCAGTTAAAATCGCTGAGAACTGTGCCAACACGGTCTTATTGAGGCTTAACGCTTGTTGTGACTGAACATTACTGACTAAAGCTAATAATATATTAATCAATAATGTCTGGGCGACATCCCAGCGATTAAAGCTATCACTATCGTTGGCCATCAAAAAGGCTAGTTCAGCGTTACTACGCTGAATATTAACTTTTACTGGCGCAGAGAAGCCACGTAACAATGATAAAATAGGTTTAGAATCAATGTTTACGAAGGTAAATGATTGACTTATCTGATTTAGTGTCAACACGCGTGTAGTGTCTGAATAGGGGCTTTCCTCACCTTCAAGTTGCAAGGAAATAGCTGCACCTTCCTGATCAAGCAGGCCGAGCGCGATAGGAATGTGGAATGCCTCTTTGACTAAGCCATCTGGGGTTGTAGGACATGATTGTTCAATATCTAAACTAAAGGATTTTTTCACCTGATCATAATGGCTAGTCACCGTTAACTCAGGTGTACCCGCTTGTGAATACCAACGTTTGAACTGCGTTAAATCAACACTATTAGCATCTTCAATCGCTGTAACAAAATCATCTGTCGTCACCGCCTGACCATCATGACGATCAAAATAGAGATCCGTACCTTGTCTAAAACCGTCATCACCAACAATGGTTTTAATCATACCTACCACTTCGGCGCCTTTTTCATAGATGGTGACTGTGTAAAAGTTACTAATTTCAATAAAAGAAGCCGGACGAACTGGGTGTGCCATTGGACCGGCATCTTCTGCAAATTGCATGGTACGTAATTGGTTTACATCATCAATTCGTTGTACTGCTGCAGAGTTCATCGCAGCACTAAATTGTTGATCGCGTAACACAGTGAAGCCTTCTTTTAAACTGAGCTGGAACCAATCGCGACAGGTGACACGGTTACCTGACCAGTTGTGAAAATATTCATGACCGACAATACCTTGAATACGATGATAATCAGCATCGCTTGCGGTTTCTGGGCTAGCGAGTACACAGGAAGAATTAAAGATATTTAAGCCTTTATTCTCCATTGCCCCCATATTGAAATCATTGACCGCAACAATCATAAATACATCTAAATCATATTCACGACCATAGGTCTGTTCATCCCAAAACATTGCTTGTTTTAATGACGTTAATGCATGATCACATTTATGACTGTTTTCATGATCAACGTATATTTGCAAGCTGACTTCACGGCCTGACTGGGTGGTAAAGTGGTCTTGTTGGCGATATAAATCACCCGCTACCAAAGCAAATAAGTAACTCGGTTTCGGGTAAGGATCGTGCCAGCGTGTCCAGTGACGACCATCATCGAACTGGCCCTGCTCTTCCATATTGCCATTCGCTAGCATGATAGGCCATTGCTGCTTATCAGCAACAAGTGATACTGTAAACACCGCCATTACATCAGGACGATCTAAATAATAAGTGATGCGTCTAAAACCTTCAGCTTCACATTGTGTGCACAATAAAGACCCCGAATGATATAGCCCCTCTAAAGCCGTATTTTTATCAGGTTGTATCCGCGTCTCAATCTCTAACTCAAATGTGTCAGGCAAGCCTGATAATATTAATGATTTATCAGTACGCTGGTATTCATTGCCTTGTAATTGACGACCATCAATTTTGACTGACCATAGTTCAAGCTGTTCGCCATCAAGAATACAATCACCACCCTCGCCTTGAGGATTTTTACGCATGGCTAATACACTACGTACATGCGTATCTGATGCCGCTAATTCAAAGTGCAAATGCACTGTATCAATTAAATAATTAGGAACACGGTAGTCGGCTAAAAAAGTTTCTTTCGGTGGTGATAGTGATGACATAAAACACTCGTAAAATTAAAAGTCTTCCAGCATTTTTATCGGCTGGACATCATAAGCTGGGGTTTCATAGGGGTGAGCGTGGACAAGTGCAACTAAAACAGCCTTAATATGCTGTTCAGAACAGATCATTTCAACACGATACTCAGCAACCGTTTCAAGTTCATTTTGCCTGCCCAGGAAAGGCTGGCTGCCTGAAAGCGGTTTAAACTGTCCAGTGCCTGCTGTTTCCCAACAACAACAGTCATAACCGTCATAACGTCCAGCCCCTTGTTCAAATACAGCGTGTTTAACCGTTTCTTTATGACTTTCTGGTACAAAAAAAACAACTTTGAGCACTATTTCAATTTCCACTTCTGGCCAATACCATTACCAGACTCACTGTAGATTGATTTTCCATCCTGAGAAAAAGCAACGGCTTGTATCACCACGCCAGGGCGAAGTGCATTTTTACGTGCTACTTGCCAACAATCAAGCTTGTCACCACTAACCACTTTCCATAAACAAATCTTTTGTGATGGGTGGCCGGTCACTAAATATTTATTATCAGGTGAAAAATCAAAGGCTGAGGTTGTCGTCTTAAATGATGGGAAATCAGGTAAAGCCATGTCTTTTGGCCAAGTCGAGGTGCGTAATGTGTATTTTTCTTTACCTGTTTTCATATTCCAAAAGTGAGTCTGACCATTACCCGCCCCGGTCAAAACATAACTCCCTTTGGGATAGAAGCCGACTATATTGACCGAGTTTTCATGTTTCCAACTACGTATTTGCTTGCCGGTGTCTAAGGCCCATAATCGTGCCGTTTGGTCATCACCACCCGTTAGGGCATATTTACCACTCGGTGATAGTGCTACGGCGTTAATAAGTTGATTAATCGGTGAGTTTACAGCTTTGCCATCGTGTTCTAGTATCTGTACAACACGATTAGCAATAACATCAAAATAGATGGCTGTACGATCATACAAAGCTAATAAAATATAATCGCCATGTTGTGATAAAGCAATGGCCTTAATTCTAACCGGGAAGGTTAATCGCATCATTGGCTCACCTGTCGCCACTTCCCACAATACAATCACATCTTCTTCGACGATGTCGACTTCAGTCCTGAAAGAAGCTTTTTCATCTGATACCGCGCCACCTTGCTCAACAGTAGCAGCGACCTTGCTATCAGCAGAAAAAGCAGCCAGCGTTGTTGTGCCTATTTGTTCATTATTTTGCCACGTGTATACAACATCATTTTTTTCTATATCCCATAAACGAGCCGGTGCATCAGTATCGCCCACCAACACATATTTGCCATTGGGAGAAAACGCTGCAGCAAAACTACTTAAATCACTGTGCGCCCACTGTTTATCGGATTCACGCTCACTGCTACAACCTGAAAACAATACGGTTAACAGCAGTAATATTAGTAATCGTGTCATTGGCAAAATACTCATTATTTTATGACTTCGGTAAGGTAACGCCTTCTTGTCCTTGATATTTACCACCACGATCAGCATAAGACGTTTCACACACCTCATCTGATTCAAAGAACAACATTTGAGCAACACCTTCGTTTGCGTAAATTTTTGCAGGTAGTGTTGTTGTATTGGAAAACTCCAAAGTCACATAACCTTCCCATTCAGGTTCTAATGGCGTGACATTGACGATAATCCCGCATCGAGCATAAGTCGATTTACCTAAACAGATTGTTAATACATTACGTGGAATTTTAAACTTTTCTACGGTTCGCGCTAAGGCAAACGAGTTGGGTGGGATAATACAAACATCAGAATTCACATCAACAAAGCTACCTTCATCGAAGTTTTTAGGATCGACAATTGCTGAATTAATATTGGTGAATACTTTAAACTCACTCGAGCAACGGACGTCATAACCGTAACTTGATGTGCCATAAGAGATCATTCGACCATTTTGACCTTCACGGACTTGCCCAGCTTCAAAAGGCGAAATCATATCGTGCTGTTCCGCCATACGACGGATCCATTTATCTGACTTGATGCTCATTTTTTTACTCGTTAATGCTCAATAAGCTTAATGATAACGTGATTTTACACGCAATAATATACTAACTACTCAGATTGCCATTAAAACTCAATAGTTGAAGTCAAAAAAGGGTCATTCACCGCTGCGAATGACCCTTTTTGAATGTAAAAATAATACGTTTTAATGCTTAGCTATATTGTTAACAATTAGCTAATCATTTTTAATAACAATATTAGGGAAAGCCGATGAATAATCCTTACTCTGCTTAGCTAATCTTGCCGCCACTCGTATTGCAATTTCACGGTAAGCCGTAGCAATTTTACCATCGGGATCTGCAACAACTGTTGGGTGACCTTGGTCGGCATCTTCACGGATCTTAATATCAAGCGGTAAATCACCCAATAGGTCAACACCATATTGTTTGGCCATCTTGTCACCACCACCGGCACCAAAGATATGTTCTTCATGACCACATTCACTACATACATGGGTACTCATATTTTCAATAATACCCATCACTGGCACATTTACTTTTTCAAACATTTTTAATGCCTTGCGGGCATCTAATAATGAAATATCTTGTGGTGTTGTAACAATCACAGCGCCACTCACTGGCACTTTCTGAGATAACGTTAATTGAATATCACCGGTACCAGGTGGTAAATCAATCACCAAATAATCTAGATCTTGCCAATTGGTATCATTAAGCATTTGCTCTAATGCTTGAGTAACCATAGGACCACGCCAAATCATCGGCTCTTCTTCATCAATCAAAAAGCCAATCGACATGCTTTGCAAGCCATAGCTTTCAATCGGTTCAATACGTTTGCCGTCAACAGATTCTGGACGTTGTGATGTACCCAACATACGCGGCTGACTTGGGCCGTATATGTCGGCATCTAATATGCCCACTTTCGCGCCTTCAGCGGCTAACGCTAAGGCCATATTCACTGACGTTGTTGATTTACCAACGCCGCCTTTACCCGAGGCAACAGCAATAATATTTTTAATATTTTTAATTGCTTGCACGCCCTGCTGTACTTTATGTTTAGTGATGTTTGCAGCCACAGTAACAGTGATATTGCTTAGCCCCGTTTTATCTTTGAGCAAAGCAATCAAATCTGCCTGAATCTGGTCGAAATATGCTTTTGCTGGGTAACCTAATGTGACGGCAATAGATACAGCGTCACCATCTAATTTAACATCTATTTTGGCTTTAGTTTCGGCCAACGTCATTTGCGCTACTGAGTCGGTATAGTCATTAATAATCTGTTCGATTTGTGATGCTTCTAGCATGGTTTCTCCAGCAGGAATAAAAAGTCGATGGCAGCTCGCCAAAAAATAACTGACTATTCTATACTGAGTTGAACTAAGCTTCACCCCCAGATATTAAATGGTTTCTTGTACAAGCACCCTGCGTTTAATAACTACTCGACTATATTTTTATTCCAGTCTTCGACGCTTTGCTGTACATCATCAAGCTTTCTGTCTGTGCCACTAACAATTTCTGCCATTGTTTGCGCAATGACTGGCCCATACTGGTCAGCCATAATATTCCCCATCATTACACAAAAGATCAGCATAACAATGATATATAAATGCGTAAAAAACCTGGCCATAACGTTTCCCTTAAATAAAATTCATTATCGCTGTTGATACAATAATTTATTCATTGTTGTAATCGTGCTCACACTGATGTCTTTCGGGCATACACGTTCACATTCGCGATAGTTACTACAGCCACCAAATCCTTGTTCATCCATTGCCGTTAATAGTTTTTTCGCGCGATTTTTATCTATTTGACCTTGCGGAAGTGTCGATAAATGAGTCACTTTAGCAGCCACAAACAGAGTAGCTGATGCATTTGGACAAGCAGCAACACAAGCAGCACAGCCAATACAGGTGGCTGAATCAAAAGCAGCATCTGATACTTCTTTATCTATTGGAATGGTATTGGCTTCGCTTGCTGAACCAGTGCGGATTTCAATATAGCCCCCCGCTTGAATGATTTTCTCAAAGGCAGTTCTATCAACAATCAGATCTTTGATTATAGGAAATGCCGTTGCTCGCCAAGGTTCAATCCATAATTCAGCGTCATCGATATAATCACGCATATATTGCTGACAGGTGGTTGTCCCTTGATGTTTACCATGTGGGGTGCCATTAATGACGAGATTACATGAGCCACAAATACCTTCACGACAATCAAAATCAAAGGCAATTGCCTCTTTATCACCCTCAATTAAGTTTTCATTTAATGCATCTAACATTTCTAAAAATGAGGTGTCTTCACTGACATCGATCTCATACTGTTCAAAACGACCTTTTGACTCAGCATGATCTTGTCGCCAAATATGTAATTTATAAATCATCGGTAATTTCTTGTAGTTGGTCGTACAAATTCAAAATCTAACTCTTCTTTATACAACACGGGCACGCTTAAATTGCCACTGTATTGCCACGCTGCGACATAGGAAAAGTCTTCATCATGACGCTGTGCTTCACCATCATCAGTAATATGTTCTTCACGTGCATGACAGCCACATGATTCTTCACGCGTCAGTGCATCAATACACATCAGTTCAGCTAACTCAAAGAAATCAGCAATACGCCCTGCTCGTTCAAGTGTTTGATTTAATGTTTGATCACTGCCGGTGATCTTCACCTGTTGCCAGAACTGTTGGCGTAGCGTTTTAATATCTGCAATCGCCGTTTCTAATACACTTTTTTCTCGTGCCATCCCACAAGCATGCCAAATTATTTTCCCTAATTTACGATGAAAGTCATCGGGAGTTTTCTGCGGATCAGGCGCATTCATTAATTGCTGAATTTTATCTTTACTTTGTTGTAACGCTTGCTCAGCTTCAGGATAGGTTTTAGTGATATCGAGTGGTTTCTGCTGAGCTAAATAATTTGACACTGTCGTTGGTAAAATAAAATAACCATCTGCTAATCCTTGCATTAAAGCACTAGCACCTAAACGGTTAGCACCATGATCAGAAAAATTAGCTTCGCCGCCGGCAAATAAACCATCAATCGACGTCATTAGATTGTAATCAACCCAGAGTCCACCCATGGTGTAATGTACGGCAGGATAAATTCGCATTGGGGTTGTATAGGGATCTTCAGCGGCAATATGAGCATACATATCAAATAAATTGCCATATTTCTCACTAATGGCATCGAGGCCATGGACCTCAATTGCTTTGGCAAAATCTAAATAAACACCGAGTTTTTTTCCATCGATAGCATGACCTACGCCACGGCCTTCATCACAGATCAATTTCACCGCACGGGAAGCAATATCACGTGGCACTAAATTACCAAAGGCGGGATACATTCGTTCGAGGAAATAATCACGATCCTGCTCGGCAATATCTTCCGGTTTTTTATCACAATCGGCTTTATTTTTCGGTGCCCAAATGCGGCCATCATTACGTAAAGATTCACTCATTAAAGTGAGTTTTGACTGTAACTCCCCTGCTTGTGGAATACAGGTTGGATGGATTTGAGTAAAACTTGGATTGGCAAATAAGGCACCGTGTTTGTGTGCTCGCCACGCTGCAGACGTATTACAGCCTTTAGCATTGGTTGATAGATAAAAAACATTACCATAACCACCGGTACACAACACAACCACATCCGCCATATGTGACTCAAGCTTTCCTGTCACTAAATCACGTGACACAATGCCTTTAGCTTTACCATCGATTTTAATCAAATCTTGCATTTCACAGCGTGAATGATGAGTAATCGTACCCTCAGCAATTTGTTTGCTCATTGCTTGGTAGGCGCCAATCAATAACTGTTGACCTGTTTGTCCGCGAGCATAAAACGTACGTGATACTTGTGCTCCACCAAAAGAACGATTGGCTAGGTAACCGCTGTACTCGCGTGCAAAAGGCACCCCTTGAGCTACCGCTTGATCAATGATGCTAGTACTTAATTCTGCCAAGCGATAGACATTGGATTCGCGGGCACGGTAATCGCCACCTTTAATCGTATCGTAAAATAAACGCCACACACTATCACCATCATTTTGATAGTTTTTAGCAGCATTAATCCCCCCTTGTGCAGCAATACTATGGGCACGGCGAGGACTATCTTGAAAACAAAATGTTTTCACGTTATAACCCATTTCACCTAATGATGCCGCTGCGGCAGCACCGGCCAAACCGGTTCCCACAACAATAATATTGTATTTTTTACGATTGGCTGGACTGACTATTTTTAAGTCAAATTTATGCTGAGTCCATCTATTTTCAAGGCTGCCTTTCGGAGTATGACTTTCTAACTGAAATTCACTACTCATGGCATCACCAAATAAATATAAAGGGGAATTAAAGCAAAACCACCTGTAAGGCTAAGTACACCAGCCCAAACTAAACGGTGACAAATCACTGATGTTTTACCTAAGGTTTGTAGGACATTAGCCAGTGAATGCTGCAAATGCATGGTCAATACAAATAAGCCTGCCAAATAAAATAACACCATGATTGGTGACTGAAATAACTGTGTTAACTCGCTATAGACTTGTGCAGTATCAAATAGCAGTGTTTGCACCATATGAATGACAATAAAACTGAGTAAAAATACAATGCTGACCGTTACTAAAGGTGCTGGTATTTTGAACTTATCGTGTTTCACATAATCAATGCGACGTGCATTGGCATTAACTTTGCGAATTTTAATGGCTATTTTCACATGAATTATGATGGCGACTATCATTAATAATAAAACTGACCAGCGTATGGGCCCAGCATTATAAAGATCATAAAACTGACTAAAAACAGTCTGTGAAAAGAAGCTCAAATTGGTCAGCATATGTAGGATTAAATACATAGTCATCACTAGACCTGCAAGCGCCATCGTCCTCTTTTGTAACTGGAGTACGCTCAACTTTCCATATCCACTAAAACATCTTCACTATCACGACGGGGTTTAAGTTTTTCTTTTTCTATTGTTCTGATGCAACTATTCCATCTAAGAATGGCTTCATCATCATGATCTGGGCATCGTTCTACTGCTTGTTGGTAAAACTTCAACGCTTCATAGAAATAATCATAAGCAAAAGAGCGAGACATCACTTGAGTGATAAGGTGTCTGGCACGACGCTCATTAAGTAAACCAGAATAATAATAACGTTGATATTGGCTAGTTAATTTTTCGATCGTGCGTTCAATGCTTTTGATTTGAGTTTGCTTTTCAGTACGTGAAATTTGATCTAATAAAGCGAGGATATAAACCACTAAGGTGGCTTGATTGTGAGGATCAATATGTAATACATCGAGGCAAATACTTTCAGCGATTTCGGGTTCAAGTAATGAACGATATTGCTGCGCTTTTTTCAATGCCTCATCGACGGCATCAATCCGAATATCATGTAATTTTAATTCCATCACAAGCCTTAATTTAGTGATTCACTAAGTGCAATCTAATGCAATGACAGAACAAGAGCAAACTTAGATCTAAAATTACAGGCTATTATGGCCGCTTTAAGGATAAAACAATGATCAAGACCTAGTTTATCAATGCTAACGATTTAGCTGATAGAAAGCTTATCCTTTTCGGAAACGTTCCAACATATTATGTAAGTCATTAGCTTGTTCAGCTAACTGTAATGCAGAGTTTTTCGCATCATTTGCACCTGTAAGCGCTTGCATAGATGCATGATTAATGCGATTTACATTACCACTCACCTCTTCACTAACACTACTTTGCTCATCAACAGCTGTTGCAATCTGGGCATTCATATCATTAATGCTATGAATTTGCACCGCAATGCCTTTAAGTGAATCAATTGCTTTAGTGATTTGTTGTTCACTGTCATCTGCAGATTTTTGACTATTACTCAGTACTGACACTGCCGTAGTTACCGCGGTATTTAGTTTTGTGATTAGGTTTTTAATTTCTTCTGTGGATTCTTGTGTTCGACTTGCTAAAGTCCTCACTTCATCGGCAACTACAGCAAAACCTCGTCCATGTTCACCGGCTCTAGCAGCTTCGATAGCGGCATTCAATGCTAATAAATTTGTTTGTTCTGCCACACTTTGAATCACATTTAAAATCGTATCAATATTCTTGCTATCTTCTGCTAATTGCGAAACAACATCAGCAATATCATTAACGGCAGTGGTCATCAAATGAAGGCCGTCACCCGCACCAGAGGCATGTTGAACACCTTCTTGTGAATGGTTATCAGCATCAGATGCAACACCCGCTGCATGTGCCGCCGTTCTAGCAACTTCGCCAACCGATGCCGCCATCTCTGTAATCGCAGTCGACACGAGATCTGTTTCACCTGCTTGCATTTGAAGTGAATCATTAATATCCTGAACTGAGCTTGAACTGTCTTGAGCGGCCTGGCTAATTTTAATTGAAGCATCACTAATTCGACCTAAGATGGTCCGCACCTTAGCTTGTAACATCATTCTAGGTAACTGAATTTGACCTATTTCATCATTACGCCCAGTATAAATCAAGGCCATCAGTGGATTATTAACCTCTTTCTGTGCCACTTTAACGGCTTGATGCAGAGGCTGCAGAGCCCACTTATTTGCAAGATAAATACTAACAACGCCTATTGCAGCTGCTGCTGCATAGGAAAGAGTCCCTAAACTATTTGATGTAGTAAATAACGTTGCACCGGCTACGACTAAACTGCTGCTATTCGCGAGTAGATTACGGTTAGTCATAGATAGACGTTGAAAAAAACTGCCAATTATCGGTTTTTTGCCTTTATTAATAGCACGATATATCTTATCAGCACGGTCAACACGTTCCTTAGAGGGTTTTGCTCGAACTGATTCATAACCGACCAATTGGCCATTTTCAACCATGGGTGTGACATAAGCATCTACCCAATAAAAGTCACCATTTTTACAGCGATTTTTGACAATACCCATCCAATGATTATCAGCCTTTAAATTTTGCCATAAATCTGCAAATGCTGCTGAAGGCATATCAGGGTGGCGAACCACATTGTGATTGACACCGTCTAATTCCGCTGGCGAAAAACCACTGATATTTAGAAATGTCTGGTTATAGCTTGTTATCGTACCTTTAATGTCCGTTGTAGAAATGATTTCATCGCCATTAGTGAAACTAACTTCATTATTTGTTATTGGTAAATTCTGTTTCATAGTGCTTCTATTTTTTCAGGTATTTTAATATCCGACACAAGCTGTTCAAACCGCTCCGCTACAATAGCTGGGCTGAAATGGTACCCTTGATAGGCGCTGTAATCATTACTATCATTGAGTAGCATTAGTTGATCTCCAGTCTCGACACCCTCAACGACAATTTTCGCTTCAAGCATCTTACCCATCGAGACGATCGCGTTCACTACGGCCAGATCTGCTGTTCTCGTTGTAATATGATCGATAAAACATTTATCAATTTTTAATACATCAACTGGAAAGGTACTCAAATAGCGTAATGATGAGTAGCCCGTACCAAAATCATCGATCGAAATACTGCAACCCAGCTGTTTAATCTGATTAAGACGAGTACCGACAGTATCGTGGTCATTAACCAAAGCTGTTTCGGTTAACTCAATAACTAAGTGGCTAGGATCTATCCCTGTACTTGCAATCGATTGTTCTAGGGTTTCCATAAATGAGGGATAGTCAAACTGTAGCGGGCTGACATTCACTGAAATGCTAGATAATATTTCAAAAAACCCCGCTTTCTCCCAGGCTTTTATTTGCAGGCAGGCTTGGGCAATAACCTGATTACCAAGCTCAACAATTAAAGACGACTTTTCAGCGATGGGAATAAAATCAGCAGGAGAAATAAAGCCTAATTCCTCATGATTCCAGCGGATTAACGCTTCTGCACCTAAGATACGATTAGTTTTCATGTCCACTTGAGGCTGATAATAGAGCTCTAAATGACCATTAGGAATTGCTATGCGTAATTCATTTTCAATCTGTAGCTTATATCTTGCCGCTTCAGCCATTTCATCTTGAAATAGTTTATAACTCATCGATCCTTGGTCTTTAGCTTGATACATCGCTGTTTCAGCTTTACGTATCAATACATTGCTTTTATTGCCATCTTCTGGGTAACGTGCAATACCAATGCTACAGTTAATCAAAACTTCATAACCATCAATACGAATAGCTGAGGTCAATCTCTGTTGAATTTGTCGTGCTACTAATTTGGCTTTTGTTTGTTCGTCAAGATCATCAGCACTTAACCAAATCACAAACTCATCAGCACCAAAATGTGATATTAGACCATTATGTTCATTACTACATTCAACAAATAACTCACTCAGTTTGATTAAAAGCTTGTCTCCAAATTCATGCCCTAAGCTATTATTGTATTTTTTAAAATCATTGACATCAATGTATAACAAAGCACCTTCTGTCTGATCTGATTTTTTTGTATGAAGAGACTTACTTAATCGTAAATTAAAAAGATGTTTGTTAGATAAATTGGTTAGTTTATCGTAGTGGGCCAACTGTTCAATTTGGACCAACTGTTGTTTGTGCTCACTTATATCAGAAAAAATAGCGACATAATGTGTAGCTTCATTATCATCACCAACTAAAGCGGTAATCGTTTGTAACTCTGGATAAACATGGCCATTTTTGCGTTTATTCCATATCTCACCTGACCATGTTCCTGTCGATCGTAATAAACGCCACATATTTTCGTAATAGTGTCGATCATGTCTACCAGATGATAATATTTTTGGCGTTTGGCCTATTACTTCCGTTTCACTGTAACCAGTGATATCACAGAATGCTTTATTAACTTTTATGATTTTTTGATTATTATCTGTTATCAACACTGCGTTTGACCCTTGGTCAAACACGGCTGCTGACAGTGATAGTTGTTGTTCCAACTCAGCGTTATAAATAATTTGCTGTTCTAACTGTTCATTCTTTAGACGTAATTCTTTTTCTTTATTGATTGTATCTAAATGAACTTGAACTTTTGTAATAAGTACTTCACGGTCAATCGGCTTTTCGATATAGTCCACAGCACCAAGACTGAGGCCTTTCAGTTCATTGCTTCGATTATTGCGTAGTCCTGTAACAAAAATAAAATCAATATTTTTAGTTGCCGGGTTGGCGCGAAGTTCATAGGCTAACTCAAAGCCATCCACCTCCGGCATGCTGACATCAAGCAGACAAAGATCGATGAGCATTGTTTGGCACACATCAAGTGCTTCAGCCGCTGATGCTGCCGTGAAGACATGATAGCCTTTCCTAGAAAGAATTTTTTCTAAGACAAGACGATTACTTTCAATATCATCGACAATAAGGACCGAATTTTCCATTTAGACAGCTTTTATTTAGGTTCAAAAATACATCATAAAACGAAATAAGGTTCTTTTCATCATACGAAAAGGAGCTAAATCTGACTAAATCTGACATTACTTGCCTAAGCCGACATGTCTGCGCTATTCTCACTGAAGTTTTGACTATACAAAGTCTCGCTAAATAATAAAGGTATAGCTGGTTAATAACACTATGAGTGATGTAAATGTAATTTTACTAGAAGATGATATCGATTTACGCGATAGTTTAGTTGAAATGCTTGAATTATCAGGCTTTTATACTGATGGTCAAAATTCTGCTCAAGATTTTTATCAAGCATTAAACACCGTTCGCTATGATGTTGCGATCATCGATTTGGGTTTACCAGATCAATCAGGCTTTAAAGTGGTTGAGTTCTTACGTGAAAAAACCAATATGGGTATCATCATACTCACGGCAAGAACCTCACTCAATGACAGAATATTAGGCTACGAGTGCGGTGCTGACTACTTTTTCTCAAAACCTGTTGATAACCTTGAGTTAATTGCTGCCATACGCAATCTACAAAAAAGACTCGTTGGTGCCTTACCTAATATCGAAGAAGCACTTGAATGTTGGCGTTTGAATAAGTCTTCGTGGCGTTTAGCTAGCCCTGATGGACGTGATGTCGAGCTCACCAGTAAAGAATTACAGTTTTTAGATATATTAATGCAACAAGCTAATGAAAATGTCACGCGTCAATATGCGATGAAAATTCTTGGCTACGCCGAAGATACCTACGGTAGCCGCTCTTTGGATTCACTTGTTAAACGTTTACGAAAAAAAGTGGAATCTGCCTTAGACTTGGAATTACCTATCCGCACGATTCATGCTGTAGGTTTTTGTTTTTCTGCTCCCAGCCATATTGTCACCATCGAGACTCGCTAGTTTGTCTGTTTTTAAACACGTGGCTAGATTGCTGACACTGCTGTCATTAACCTGCACAATGCAAATGGCATATGCACAAGATAGTATTGCTACTACAGATTTAATAAAGCCTCAACTGTGTGTTATTAAAGATCACTTACCCTTGCAAGACATTAACAATGGCGTCGCTTCAGGTATTATTGCTGAGCTGATTGACCTCATTAATACACACATCGCCACACCCTTTAATATGATAGCAAGCAGTAATGACTTAAATTCATTACAAACATTAGCTTTAGCTCAGTGTGATGCAACATTTGTACTGATTAATGAAAATATACAAAAAGCTAATCTAATCTACTCTAAAACAATCATCGATTACCCTCTAGCCATGGCTGTTTTATTAAACACCGATATGGAGTTTGATCTCAGCACCAAAAAAGATGCTACTTTTGCCATTGACCCAAATAACCTACGCGATATTGATGTCCATTTAGACGGTTTGACGCCGGCAAATATGGCTATTGAAACTGGAATAGCGGCGGTATCAATGGGTGCTATTCACGGTTTTATCGATAGTATGCCCATCTTAATCCACCATTTAGAAAACAACAGAAAACATAATATTAAAGTGGTTGAGCTTGCTTTAGCACCTTTATCGTTAAAAATTGCGATGAGACCGAGTGAGCAAGTCATGATGAATCAAGTCAATGACATCATAGATACTATGCCAGAGCATCAGATCATTGATATTGAGAAAAAATGGTTAGCCATAAATTATCAAGTTAATTCATCTAATAAAATTTATTGGCTGTTAATCTTTATCCCCTTATTAGTAATACTTTTCTTTAAACTACAAAAAGATAAGTCTATTTTAAGCAATCATTTACAACAAGCCACTATAAAAAATAAAAAACTTCAGACAAAACTGACAGCCACCAGAAAACAAGAAAATCTAGGTTTGCGTTTTGTCGAAATTATTTCACATGAATACCGTACACCTGTGTCTGTAATTAGTACCAATGCAGATATTCTAGAACTGAAAAATTCGCAAGGAGAGTTAGGTCTTTCGGCACAGATCCAAAAAATTCGTGATGCCGTGACCCGGCTTATTTCACTCGTTGAAACGACCTTAGACAGAGAGAACTTATCCACCGAAAACATGATTGCCAATATGACCCTGTTCGATTTCCAGCAGTGTTTAAATGATGTCATAACAGAATTAAATCGCAACTATGCCAATAGAACAGTAGTCATTAAATGTCAGTATGAAACGGTGCCCTATTGGGGAGATCAACGGCTAATACAATTAATGTTACATAATATTATTGAAAATACATTCAAGTATTCACCTGCGGCTAAACCTGTTGAGGTTACGTTAGAATTAAGCGATAGCTCCTTACAGATCACCGTTCGCGATCATGGCATTGGTATCCCTAATACTGAAATAGAGCATATCTTTGAAAAATATCACCGCGCAGCTAATACCGCTAATACTCGTGGTATAGGTGTGGGTTTATATTTAACAAAATCAATTGTAATGCAACATCAAGGTGAAATAAATGTGCGTTGTCCTAGTGATGGCGGTACTGAAGTACTTATTGTATTACCCCTGAAAAATGATTCGGCAAACAAGGCATCCTCGTCAAATGACTAAAGTAAAATTTATTAGCGCCGCTTTAATCAGTGCATTGTTAATCGTATTGCTGACGGCATTTTTTAGTTTTCAACACTTTCAACAGCAACAAAACCAAAAATTACTAAATCATCAGGCAGAAGTACTGGGGCAGTTATTACATAAAGACGTCAATCAGCAAGTGAAAGCGGTTCGCCATTTCAAGCTTTATTTAGCCACGAACAGTGATATTTCTCTCGCCAAATTTAGCAACTTCTCTAAAAGGCTAATGGGCGAATATAACTATATCAATAATATAGAATGGGGCGTACGTGTAAGCAAACAACAACGAGCACAGTTTGAGGCACAATTAAAAGCGATTTATAAAACAGATATATTCATTAGCGAGAAAAGCAGTGATGGCACTATCAATAAGGCACCGCTTCGCGAGCAATACCATGCTATTAAATATGTTTATCCTTTTATCGGTAATGATCAAGCCATTGGCTTCGATCCTAGTGTAGGTAAAGGCCTTCTCAATAATCTACTGCAAGCCATTGATAGTGGTAAAGTCACATTAAGTGGCAAAATCCAACTAGCCCAGCATAGTCAGCAAGCTGATAGTCAAAAATCTGTAGCCGTTTATATTCCTATTTTGTCTGAACAAGACCATTTCCTAGGTTTTTTAACCCTAGTGATAGATGTTAAAAAACTACTCATCTCTGTTTTAGCAGATTCACAGTCCACTCTACTAGATAATCACGAAATCAGACTGTTTGATAAAACATTCTCCAAAACAGAATTATTGTATGAATCAACATCCGCTATAAACTGGGATCAAAACTTAACGTCGACAAGCAACATTACTATTGCCAATAGAATCTGGACACTAGAACTACTGCATAAGTCTAATTCAGTTCAAGTGACGGGCTTATCAACTTATAATCTTAGTGTACTGCTTGCCGGCTTGATCGCACTGGCCATTGCGTACATTTTATTGTCTCTATTCCGTCACATAAAACACTCTGAACTGGAGCTAATTGATAAAGAGATAGTATTAAGAGAAACCCATGCCGCATCATCCTTATTAACCGTTACCTTTGAAGCTCATCAAGCTATTGCTATCACTGATACTAGAGGTAATATTTTGCGTGTTAATCAAGCATTTTGTGACATCACTGGTTACAGTGAACCTGAAGTCATCGGTGAAAACCCTAGAATTTTATCGTCTGGACGACAATCAAAAGAGTTTTACCAAAATATGTGGCAGCAACTAACTACGCTTGGTAAATATAGTGGTGAAATATGGAATCGACGCAAAAATGGTGAAGTGTATCCAGAGATGCAAACGATTACTGCAATTAAAGATAAAGAGGGTCATGTCACACACTATGTTTCTCTATTCACCGATATAACAAAACAAAAACAACACGAAGAAAAACAGAAGAACCTCGTTATCTATGATCCTTTAACGCTTTTGCCGAACCGACGACTCTTTATGGACCGGTTAGACAAACAGCTGGCGGAATCACACCGTTATAAAGCCGTTGGTGCAGCACTTGTCATTGACATTGATGACTTTGACGACATCAATAAAAAGATTAATTTTCACAATGGTGACGAAGTATTAATTTTACTCAGTGATCGATTGCGTAAAATGCTTCGAGATACTGATACTATCTCGCGGATCGAAGGGGATGAATTTGCCGTTATCCTACCTGTAAAAACTGATTCTGCTGATCTACTCATCGATCATGCCTTACTTGTCGCTGAGAAAATCCAACAATCACTAATGTCACCATTTGTTATTGAGTCACATCTTGTCCACGTCAATGTGAGCATTGGTATTGCCCTTATCATTCCTGAAGCGGTGAATGCCGTTGACATTATGAGACAAGCTAAAACGGCCATGTTTAAAGCAAAAACAATGGGCAAAAATAAAATCGTTTTTGAAACGCTTGATTCTGAACTACCAAGTGAATCGATCTAAGCCTTAACTTTAGCCCACCTTCGGTTTTCAAGCATCTATTAAAATGGCAGAAAAGTGCTATATCTGGTATCTTGCACCCACATTTTTACCTTTATATCCGGTTGATTCATGCACAGAAAAATTCTTGTTACCAGCGCCCTTCCCTATGCAAACGGTTCTATTCATCTAGGTCACCTTGTTGAATATATCCAAACTGATATTTGGGTACGCTTTCAAAAAATGCGCGGTCATGAATGTCACTACGTCTGTGCTGATGATGCACATGGCACACCGATTATGTTGCGTGCTCAAAATCAAGGCATTACACCAGAAGAGCTGATTGCCGGTGTTAAACAAGAACACGAAGCTGACTTTGCTGATTTTAATATTGCCTTTGATAATTTTCACAGCACCCATAGTGATGAAAATAAAGCACTCGCTAGTCAGGTTTATTTAGCTAACCGTGAAGCGGGCCATATAACTACACGCACAATCAGCCAAGCCTATGATCCTGAAAAAGAAATGTTCCTTCCCGATCGTTTTATTCGCGGTGAATGTCCAAAGTGTCATGCTCAAGATCAATATGGCGATAACTGTGAAGCCTGTGGCGCAACCTATGAACCGACAGACTTAATCAACCCTGTTTCAGCAGTCTCAGGTGCTACACCGATCACTAAAGATTCTGAACATCACTTTTTTAAACTAGGTGATTTTGAAGACTCATTAAAAACATGGACACGTGGTGGTCATTTACAAAGTGAAGTTAGCCATAAACTAGATGAATGGTTTGAAGGTGGCTTACGTGACTGGGATATCTCTCGTGATGCACCCTACTTTGGTTTCGAAATTCCTGATGCACCGAATAAGTTTTTCTATGTTTGGTTAGATGCCCCTATCGGCTATTTAGCTAGTTTCAAAAATTACTGTGATCGCAGCGGTGTTGATTTTGATGAATTTATGAAAGCAGACAGTACTGCTGAAATGGTTCACTTCATTGGTAAAGACATTATTTACTTCCATGCCCTATTCTGGCCTGCGATGTTACAAGGTGCCGGCTTCCGCCTGCCTAATTCAATCTTTGCCCACGGTTTCCTAACCGTTGATGGCAAAAAGATGTCTAAATCACGTGGCACATTTATCAAAGCACGTACTTATTTAGATAATCTAAACCCAGAATACCTACGTTATTACTATGCCGCTAAACTTGGCTCAGGCATTGATGATATTGACCTTAATCTAGAAGACTTCCAAAGTCGTATTAACTCTGATTTAGTGGGTAAACTGGTGAATATCGCTAGTCGCTGTGCTGGTTACATTAGTAAAAAATGTGACGGTCAATTATCAGCCACAATTGCTGACCAAGCGCTATTTGATGAATTCACCTCGCAAGCAGATAGCATTGCAGACAAGATGGAAAAACGTGAGTTTGGCCATGCAATGCGTGACATCATGGCATTAGCTGATAAAGCAAATCAATACATTGATGATATGAAGCCATGGGCATTAGCTAAACAAGAAGGCAAAGAGCAACAAGTTAATGATATTTACAGCATGGGTATTAACTTATTCCGTGTTTTAGCGACTTATTTAAAACCTGTTTTACCAACCACCGTAGAACAAGCTGAAGCCTTTTTGAATATTGAACCATTAGTCTGGTCTGATGTTGCAACACCGTTACTTAGCCATCAAATCAACAAATTCAAACCATTAATGACACGTATTGAAGCTGATAAAATTACCGCCATTCAAGAAGCCTCAAAAGAAAACCTGCAAGCAGAACAATCCGTTGCTACTAAAACAGACACCGCAGCCAATGATATCGATCCGATTGCCGATGAAATAAGCTTTGATGACTTCTCTAAAATCGACTTACGTATCGCTAAAATTGCCAATGCTGAACACGTTGAAGGCGCTAAAAAGCTACTTAAACTAACACTCGATATTGGCAATGGTGAAAAACAAGTATTTGCCGGCATTAAATCTGCCTATAACCCAGAAGACCTCGTTGGCAAACTCACCGTAATGGTGGCTAACCTAGCCCCTCGCAAAATGAAGTTTGGCCTATCAGAAGGCATGGTGTTAGCAGCAGGCCCTGGTGGCAAAGACTTATTTATCTTAAATCCTGATGACGGCGCTCAACCGGGTATGCGAGTTAAATAAACACGACTTTTAATATACCAGTCATCTTTTAATATACCCGTCACCCTCTAAATATCCCAGTCATCCCCGTGAAAACGGGGATCCAACGATAGGAGAAATCAAAAAAATCAAGGGGTCAGCCAGCTTGATTTGTAAAGAAAAAAATCAAGGGGTCAGCCAGCTTGATTTGTAAAGAATGGGGTGAAGGTATTGATGGGGAGGTGGTGATACCGACAACTCCGGAGCAAGATAAAAAATTCCAACAGTGTATGGATGCAAACATGGTGTCAGGTCTTGCCTTTTGCTATCTTTAGAACCCTACTCACTTTTGAATAATGCGGCCCGTAGGTTGGGATGAAGAATGAATCCCAACAAGTTTCAACAGTTTGTTGCACAGCTATTGTTGGTTCTCTAGCAAAATGATAGCAGTGAGCGAACAGTCATGATTACATTAAAACTCAATGGGGTTTACCAGCGTTTAGATACAAATATAGAAAGGCCATAAAGAGAAACAATTTTGTGCAGACTATATTGCTATAATAGTCATCAGAAGCACGTTTTTGTCTGGTTAAGTTACTGTTTCTCATACCAGCCTATCTATGTTTAATGCTCGGAAATAATATTGCAGACATCATGACACTACTCATCACTTATCTTGTTATTGCTATCGGTATTTCGTTTCTCTGTTCAGTACTAGAAGCAGTATTATTATCGATTACACCCAGCTATGTTGAAAGCACCGTAAAACGATCTCCTGCAAAAGGGAAGGTACTGGTGGATGTTAAGGAGCGCTTGGACCAATCCATATCCAGTATTTTAATTTTAAATACCTTTGCACACACCATGGGTGCTGCCGGTGTGGGTGCACAAGCTGCAACTGTTTTTGGCGCCCGCTGGGAAACTTTAATCGCAGTAATACTCACCCTCGTGATTCTTTATTTTTCTGAAATTATTCCTAAGACCATTGGCGCAATATATTGGCGGTCACTCGCCCTCCCCGTTGCGCGCATTATCTACTGGCTTATCAAATTGGTTTATCCCTTAATCTGGTTATCAACCTTGATTACCAGACCATTCAAAAAGTCTGGCAACGATGAAATAACGCGCGAAGAGATCATTGCTTTGGCCTCATTAAGTCATAAAATGGGCTCTTTGGTCGGACAGGAAAATGATTATCTGGTTAATGTTCTCCAATTACGTGAAGTTAAAACAGAACAAATCCTTACGCCACGCAGCGTCATACATAGCCTCAATGCAAATATTGCCGTTTCCACAGCGCTAGAATTCGATGCAACAAAACAATTTACACGCATCCCTGTGTATACAGATGAACAAGATAATATAACGGGGTTGGTGATTAATCGTGAGCTGTTAATTGCTGAGCGAGAAGGCAATGGCGAGGCGAACGTCAGTCACTATTCAAAACCCATTACCCGTGTTTCTGAAAACCTGCCGGTGCAGCAATTATTGGATCTGTTTATTAAAAAACGTGAACATTTATTTCTTGTTGAAGATGAATATGGACAAGTAGTCGGTCTTGTTACACTTGAAGATGCTATCGAAACCATTTTAGGTAGAGAAATCGTAGATGAAACAGATACGGTTGAGGATTTACAGCAACTTGCTAAAACAAAATACCGTAACCGGCTACGCCGAAACAAGGACTAGTTAATCAAAATCAAGGTGTCAACCAACTTGAAAACCAAACGATGTCAGCACCTATATCTTAACAAGTTTTCTTTTATTATCAATACCTAATCGGCCAGTCTTAACAACATTTCTACGCACACCTGATACGGGTGCGATTAGATAAAGATCACCATTCTGTCCGATAAGCTGTCGATTAATTCCTTGTGATTTTGCAATGCCAGCATTCGCTTTAAGGTGATGTAGTTCACCATGAACAGGAATGGCACAATCAGGTTTTATCCAGCTATACATCGCTTTAAGTTCATCACTTGCCGGGTGTCCTGATGCATGAATTGGCAAGACACTTTCATCAGCGGTAATCACATCAACATGCATTGCTTTCAAGCGATCAATCATGGTCTTAATTGCCAGTTCATTACCCGGTATCATTTTTGAACTAAATATAACGGTGTCACCTGCCTCAAGATGCATATCACGAAAGCTATTTGAGCTAAGACGGTTTAATGCGGTTCTTGGTTCACCCTGACTACCGGTTGCTACAATCAATACCGTATGGGCTGGTAAATAGCCTAAATGACTGGGATCAACGCTCGTGTCAACCGATGTCCATAAACCCGTTTTTTTAGCAGCCTGCATCATATTAATAAGTGATCGACCTAATAATCCTAAATGACGGTTAGTTTGTACTGAAATCTCGGCAATGGTATGAAGTCTAGCTAGATTGCTACCAAAACAAGTGACAATAACCCGTCCTTTGGCATTTTCAATATGCTGTTTTAAACCTTTATGTAAATTGCCTTCTGACTCAGACCAACCTTGCACATCGGCATTGGTTGAGTCACAGATCATGGCATCAATGCCTGATTCGGCTAGTTTTTTGTAATCGTTTTCTTTATATCGTGGCCCCAATAGCGGTTTGGGGTCTAATTTCCAATCAGCGGTATGAAATACAGAAGCAGCAGGGGTAGATATCTTCAAACCATAAGGCTCTGGAATGGAATGTGTTAATGCCACCCATTGCACATGAAATACACCAATATCAATACGCGCATTGGACTCAACTATAATTACGGGCACTTTTTTAACCAGCCCTACTTCGATTAGTTTTCGGCGTAATATTTCAGCGGTGAATGCCGTGGTGTAAATAGGACAGCGTAACTTCTCCCATAGATATGGCACGGCACCAATATGATCTTCATGAGCATGGGTAATAACTAAACCCGCTAATTGATCTCGTCTATCGACAATAAATTGAGGATCAGCCATTTGTACATGGGGACGATTACTGGTGACTTGTTCGCCATCTAGATCGGTATTTTTATCAAAAATGACACCACAGTCGACCATTAACCATTGGCCATCATGGCCATATAGGTTCATATTCATACCGATTTCACCTGTTCCACCTAATGGCAGAAACCAGAAATCTTGTGAATCAGGTGTCATAGTCTTCCTAAAGCGTGATAAAAGTGGCACTATTATGCCAAATTAAATACAGGAGCAGCAGTAAATGATGCAGAAGATAAGTGTGAATGGCACAGCTAGTGAACCTAAATTGAGCCAAATATCTGATAATAAATTTTTACTTGAAATTGACTCTGATGAGGTTCAATTCACCTTGCGACTTACTAAAACACAGGTTCAAACACTGGGTTTAAAATGTGTGCAATTTATTTCTGATCCCAATATTAACCCTCGATTTAATAATATTAATGACGAAGATGTCTATCGTATTCCTCTACAAGGACTTATTCATTTAGGTGATCGTGAGATCCAAACAATCATAGCTGAAGGTGATATTGGCGACATAAAAATATTCTTATGGTATATGCAATCAAGTGAAAAACTTGTTAATCACTTTTTAGATAATATGCCTAAACGTTGTGGTGACATGGTGCGAGAAGATCTTAAAGCAGGCCCTGAAGAGCATCCAGATACAGCCTCATCAGGCTATTTACAAATGGCGAGAGAAGCAACTATGAACCTTACAAAAATCATTAACCGCCTACAATCTTGTGGTGAAATTGGCAAATTTTAACTATCGATCTACAGCCTTTTTTCTCATAGGTGATATAATATGCGGTCGTTAGATATTAAGTTATTGAATTGATAACTTAAGTCGTTGATTGTTGTAAGGGGAAGTATAGATGGAACCATCTAACTTAATGAACGAAGGTCTGGACTTAATGCTTTTTGGCATGGGGTTTGTATTTGTATTTTTGACATTATTAGTCGTTGTCACATCGCTAATGTCATGGATTATCACCAAAATCGAAAAAAACATCGGTGTTATTCCTGATGAGGGCGTAGCAGCACCTACAACATTTATACCGCAGCATGGACCGCTTGCTGCTCCACCTGTAACAGAAGATAAAACACTCATCTCAGTATTAACTGCGGCTGTACACAAATATCGCTCTGGTAAGTAGCGAATCGTACATCCCAACTACATTAAATATCTGAAAGGCCATTTATGACCAATTCTAAACAAGCACTCGGTATCACCGATGTCGTATTACGTGATGCCCATCAATCTCTGTTTGCAACCCGCTTACGTCTTGATGACATGCTCCCTATTGCAGCTAAACTCGATCAAGTCGGTTTTTGGTCTGTTGAAACATGGGGCGGCGCTACATTTGACTCTTGTATTCGTTACCTAGGAGAAGATCCTTGGCACCGTATTCGTAGCTTAAAAGAAGCGATGCCTAATACACCACAGCAAATGTTATTGCGTGGTCAAAACCTGCTTGGCTACCGTCATTATGCTGATGACGTAGTGAGAAAATTTGTTGAACGTGCGGCCATCAACGGTGTTGATGTTTTCCGTATTTTTGATGCGATGAATGATCCTCGTAACCTTGAAACAACAATTAAAGCGGTAAAAGAAAACGATCGCCATGCTCAAGGTACAATTTCATACACATTAAGCCCAGTACATGATCTTAATACATGGATTGATCTAGCCAAACGTATTGAAGATATGGGTGCACACTCACTGTGTATCAAAGATATGGCCGGTTTACTCAAACCATATACCGGCTTCGAACTTGTTTCGGCACTCAAACAAGCAATTGATATTCCTATTCAAGTGCATTCGCATGCAACCACAGGTTTATCGACAGCAACACTTTTAAAGTGTGTTGAAGCTGGCGCTGATACGGTTGATACTGCAATCTCTTCTATGTCGATGACCTACGGTCATTCACCAACAGAGTCTGTTGTTTCAATCTTCGAAGGTAGTGATCGTGATACCGGCTTAAACATCGAATTGCTTGAAGAAATCGCTGCTTACTTCCGTGATGTTCGTAAAAAATATGCGCCATTTGAAGGTTCTCTTAAAGGTATTGATTCACGTATCCTGACTGCACAAGTTCCTGGCGGCATGTTAACCAATATGGAAAGCCAATTACGTGAACAGGGTGCAAGTGACCGTTTTGATGATGTATTAGCTGAAATTCCACGTGTACGTGAAGATTTAGGTTTCATCCCTCTTGTCACACCAACATCACAAATCGTTGGTACACAAGCAGTGTTAAATGTCTTAACAGGTGAACGTTACAAATCAGTCACCAAAGAAACAGCGGGCGTTTTAAAAGGTGAATATGGTGCAGCCCCTGCTCCATATAATGCTGAATTACAACAAACAGTACTTGATGGTGCTGAAGAAATCACCTGTCGTCCTGCCGATTTAATCGACGATGAAATGGAAAAACTCACTGCTGAGTTACAACAACACGCAGAAACTGACGGCATTAAGCTTGAAACTGGTGAACGTGAAGTTGATGATGTTTTAACCTATGCCCTATTCACACAAGTAGGTCTAAAATTCTTAGCTAATCGTGATAATCCAGATGCCTTTGAACCAGTTCCTACTCTAGAAGCGGCTGAAGCGGCTATGCGCCCAGCTTCTGATGATGAAGTTTATACCATTGCAGTTAATGGGCAAAGCTATGTGGTTCAAGTTGCCGAAGGTGGTGATATTAGTAATGTAACTCCCGTTGCAGCACAACAAACAACTGCTGCACCTGTAGCAAGTGGCGAACCTGTCCCAGCACCATTAGCCGGTAATATTTGGAAAGTGGAAGTCAGTGCAGGTCAAACGGTACAAGAAGGTGATGTACTTGTGATTCTTGAAGCAATGAAAATGGAAACACAAATTGTTGCTGAAAAATCAGGTGTCATTACATCCGTAGCAGTCAAACCAGGCGATACCGTGCAAGTTGGCGATCTCCTAGTATCAATAGCATAAGGGCTTAACACATGGATCAACTATTACATCTATGGCACAACACGGGCCTTTATCAAATGACACCAGGTCAAGGTGTCATGATTGTTATCGGCATGTTATTACTTTATCTTGCCATTAATAAAAATTTCGAACCATTATTACTTGTGCCAATCGGTTTTGGTGGTGTTCTTGCCAACATCCCTGGCGCAGGTCTTGCTGAAGCAGGCGGGATTTTACATGTGTTCTACACCGTTGGTATTGAAAGTGGTGCATTCCCACTGATTATCTTTATGGGTGTGGGTGCTATGACTGATTTTGGCCCTCTACTTGCTAATCCGAAAACACTGTTTTTAGGGGCTGCAGCACAGTTTGGTATTTTTGCCACCTTAATGGGTGCGGTTGCTTTATCCACCTTCGGTGTGTTCGACTTCAGTTTAGCTGATGCAGCTGCTATCGGTATTATAGGGGGTGCAGATGGCCCCACCTCTATTTATGTAGCCAGTAAACTTGCACCAGATTTATTAGGTGCGATTGCCGTTGCTTCATATTCATATATGGCGTTAGTACCCTTAATTCAGCCACCTATTATGCGTGCATTAACGACTGAGTCAGAACGCCAAATTAAAATGGTACAACAACGTCATGTGTCTCATCGTGAGAAGATTATTTTCCCACTTTTACTACTTTTATTAGTTGCTTTTTTATTACCTGATGCGGCACCATTATTGGGTATGTTCTGTTTTGGTAACCTAATGAAAGAATGTGCGGTAGTTGACCGTCTAAGTAATACGACGCAAAACTCATTGATCAATACAGTCACCATCTTCCTTGGTTTAGCTGTAGGTTCTAAATTAAGTGCTGATAAGTTTTTAGACTTTACAACCTTAGGTATCGTAATCCTTGGTATGGCGGCCTTTTCTATTGGTACTGCTTCAGGCGTGATAATGGCAAAAGTGATGAATAAGATTAGCGGTCATAATGGTATTAACCCGCTAATTGGTTCTGCCGGTGTTTCTGCTGTACCCATGGCGGCTCGCGTATCCAATAAACTGGGTTTAGAGTCCGATCCTCATAACTTCTTATTAATGCATGCAATGGGACCCAATGTAGCCGGTGTTATTGGCTCAGCGGTTGCTGCAGGTATTATGATTAACTATGTGGCTGCAGGATAAAACAGACTAAACACACTAGGCAGTTGAGATAACTGTCTAGTGTCTTTGTTTTAGATTTCACCGATTCGAGCATTAGATACCAAACCAGCATAACCACTCACTACACAACTATGTTTAGAAAATGGTGACCAAGTAACAGCAGTCACATTCCATTTTCCCAAATCAGCGGCATAATTAGGATCAATAATTTTTACTGATTGTTCTTGAGCAGTTTGTATAAAGGCCTGTTTTGTAATGCCTGATTCAATATCACTGCAAAAATGATCAACTTTATTAATATCCCATAAGTAAAACGCGGGATAAACGAGTGCTACAACAAGTAACATTTGAACAGTATCGACGAAAAGTTTCATTTCGACCACCTCATATATTTGTAAAAGATGAGGTTATTTTACGTGACAGCTTTGTAATTAATTGCGAATAGCTTCACATCTTGTAATTGTGATCGACCTATAAGTGCGCGCAACGTCACACTTTTAGTAACTTTACAGGCAGTAACTATCTATTTTAATAAATCTGATAATCCTGCAAAAGGATTATGACTAGAAGTTTTTTTAGTATCTTCACTACCAGTACTACCATAACGCACTTGCTCAATATAACGAGAATGTTCGTTATCATGACAATACACACACAATAATTCCCAGTTACTACCATCAGAGGGATTATTATCATGATTATGGTCACGATGATGAACCGTTAGTTCTTGTAGGTTTACTTGGGTAAACTCCCTTGAACAACGACCACATACCCACGGATACATTTTTAATGATTTTTCACGGTAGGTGCCTTCACGTTCTGTCTGATACTTTTTAGCTTGAGCTACAATATCATCAAGTCGTTTATTTTTTTCTGTACTCATTGATCAAAACCTTTTATTCATTCTTATAACATTACACATAAGCTTTCTATATCCTTGTATCTTGATAATAATATCAATCACGCAGCTAAAGCGTTAAAATAGCATGACTCTACACTACAGGCTATAAAATCATGTCCGATGTAACAACCGTAAAGCTACTCACATCCCCTACCGAACTCTATAAAATCTTAAAGTTTGAAGGTTTAGTTGCAAGTGGTGGTGAAGCGAAAATGGTCATCACTGATGGTTTGGTCAGTGTTAATGGTGAAACAGAGACTAGAAAACGTAAAAAAATTGTTGCCGGTGATTCAATCCAGTTTAATGGCGCCACATTGCAGATTACTGACTAAGATTCACTTAGTTTACTTGCCTTGGTATAATAGTTGTTTCAACCTTATGCAATTTAGGAAATAATCATGGCTAAAGCAACAGCACGACACATTTTGGTAGACAGTGAAGAAATCTGTCTTGAACTTAAAAAAGACATTGAAGAAGGTGCTGATTTTGCTGATGTTGCAAAACAAAACTCTTCTTGCCCTTCTGGTGCATCAGGTGGTGACTTAGGTGAATTTGGTCCTGGCATGATGGTGCCTGAATTTGATAAAGTTGTGTTCTCTGCACCTGTGAATACAGTACAAGGTCCAGTTCAAACACAATTTGGTTACCACTTATTAGAAGTTACTAGTCGCGAAGATTAATTCAACTTCAGCTACAAATAGCAGAAAAGCCTTGCTCATTGAGTGAGGCTTTTTTGTTTTTAATCTATTAGTCGATAGTCAGGTAAATGTTCGAGTAATTTTTTACCATAGTTTTTAGTTAATAAACGTCTATCTAGAATGGTAATACGACCCGTATCGGTTTCTTTACGTAATAATCGACCACAGGCTTGAATCAAGCGCACACTCACCGCTGGTAAAGATAAAGCCACAAAAGGTTGCCCCCCCGAACGTAAAATCCATTCTTGTTTAGCTTGCTCTATTGGTCGTGTGAATACAGGAAAAGGGAGTTTAGTAATCACCACATGACTACATAAATTACCCGGCAGATCGACACCTTCTGCAAAACGGTCCATGCCAAAGATGATACTTCCCTGCCCCGCCTCAACTCGTTCAATATGTTTAATGATCATATTTTTAGGAGACAGAGTATCGCCTTGCAATAAGACTAAACAGGCTAAGTCGTGTGGCAATTGTTGATGAACAAAGTCCATCACCACTTTTGAGGTAAACAAAACTAAGCTTGCTTCAGCCTTATCAATAATAGTGACCAATTGTGCGGCTACCTCATGCTGCCAATCTGTGAAATGTTCATTGGGTAATGTTTTCATTTCAGGTAAAGACAAAGTGGCCTGTTGTTGATAATTAAACGGTGATTCCACCGCTAAAAAATGCTTTTCACTGAAACGTTTCAAGCCACAATCGCTTCGATAACGGCGGAACAAGCCCATACCTCTGATAGTAGCGGAGGTTAAGACCACCCCATAGGCTCTATTCCACAAACTTTTCTCCAGAAAATAAGCCGAGGTCATGGGGCCAGAATTGATGACTAAGGTAGTTGATTTAGCAAATTTCTCATAGGATAACCAACGCACATTGGGCGGAAAGTCCGCTTTATCTTCATCTAGAAATAAAGCCATAAAATCGATTAGATAACCAAAAATATTTTGAACTGTGCCGATTTGTGGCAGCAGCACTTCGGCGACTTTATTGGGCACCTGCTGTGTTTCGATACCGTCTTTGATCCACTTAGCAAACAACGCATAGTGTTTATAAATAATATTGGCTCTTTGCAATAAACCCTGACAGGGAATAATCATCGCTTTCACCAGCGGACTCTGCCAATAAATACGAGGTTCACTGACCTTAGCCGCAATCACCTCTTTTACCAGATCATCACTTTTTAATACTATTTCCATTTGCTGTAATAAAGTAATGACCGCAGGTAAATCACGGCGTAATTCCATCAACATAAAACCAAAATCATGTTGACGATAGGCCAGCGCTTTTATTAGCTTTTTTAATACACTATCCGCTGTTTCTGTTGTTTGGTATAGCTGGGCAAAGTTGAGTGCCTTAGCGGCATGATCTAGCGCCTTCTGTGGTAGTTTATGTGCTTCATCAAAGATAAAGAGTACTTCTTCTGGATTGGGTAATACTAAACCGCCACCTAAATCAGCATCACTGAGTACTAAATCATGATTGGCAACCACTATCTGGGCGGTTGCCATCTCCTTACGCACTAAATAATAAGGACAGCGTTGAAATTTAGAACAGCTTTTTCCAGCACAGCCTTCTGAGTCTGTCGACATGTCATGCCAAAGTGGTGCTTCAATTGAATCACTACGGCTATCTCGATCACCATCCCACTGCCCTGTATCCCATTCAGTAAACAATACTTTAGCTCGCGCCTGCCGCTTTGCTTGTTGATATTTATTGTCAACATCGAAGCTCAGGTCTTGCTGTTGTTCACTGACTAGACTGGTTAGTTTACTTGGACACAGATAACGACGTCGTCCTTTCGCCTGGACAAATTTAAGTTCTTTTCCAGTTGCCTTGGCAAACTGAGGCAAATCTTTTTGCAATAGTTGTTGCTGTAAATTAACCGTAGCCGTACTAATCACCAACATCTTCTTTTGTTCTAAGGCAATATCGATTGCACCGGCTAAATAAGCGAGTGTTTTACCCACACCGGTTGGTGCTTCAACTACGGCCATTCGCTGATGTTCGCCCGCCGTTAAACGTTCAGCAATAAACTGACTCATTTGTATTTGTTGCGGTCTGGCTTTGAAGTCATCCATTGAAGCTTCAATAGCAGTGAACAGGCGTTGAACCAAAATAAAGTCGCTTTATTGATATGCAAAGATGTCATTTTGCTAATCATTTGTTAAATCTTCAATCAATTTCTTCTTTTAGATTCATAGTGTCCACATCATAAATACGGTATATTGCAGTTATGAGTAGCATATCTTCCTCTTCAAACATTACGACTTTATGTCTTAATCCGGCATTAGATGTGACTTATCATGTATCTAAACTAATTGCCGATCAAAAATCTCGCTCAGATAGTGCCCGTCATGATCCAGGTGGTAACGGCATAAATATCGGGCGCGCTTTAAAACGAATGCAAGTCGATGCCCATACATTTTGTATTGTTGCGGGCGATGTTGGTCAACTATTACAACGTCTATTAGAGCAACAACTGGATAATGTTTATTATGAACATGTTGATGGTGAAACACGTATTAATAGCACCATTATAGAAATCGATAGCCAACAACAATTTCAAATAACGGATGCAGGTACTGAAATTCCACAACGACAACTCACTCAGGTGGTTGATGATTTTGTGAATATGACCGGACAAGGTTTTGGCATCATTACCGGCTCATGTCAGCCTAATGTCCCTTGTAATTTATATGCCACTCTTGTTGAACGCATTAATCAAGCAGGTGGCAAAGCCATTATTGATACCCATGGTGAGGCATTAAAATTAGCCATTGCCGCTAAGCCTTTGTTAATTAAACCTAATCGTTATGAGCTAGAAACCATTGTTGATCATAAATTGCCAACGATTACCGCTGTAGCCACTGAGGCTCGTAAAATTCAACAGCAAGGTGTAACTCACGTCTGTGTGTCATTAGGAGAACAAGGTGCGGTACTGGTCAGCCCTGACAATAGTTATTACGCTCATGCACTCACCGTTCCAGTCAATACAACAGTAGGTGCAGGTGACTCAATGGTGGCAGGCTTAGTGGCTGGTTTTAGTCTCAATCAAACAGCTGAACAAGCGCTACGCTATGGTATCGCCTGCGGTACTGGCACGGTCATGCACCCCGGTACGGAACTATTTTCAGGTCCTGAACTGAGTGATTTTCGCCAACAAGTAATTGTTGATAGCTTAGATATCTAATAACAATTCGACTAATCACTTAGACCGATGTTTAAGGTTTTAACAGTGTATCAACCAACATCTGTACACTGCGTTGCTGTCTAAACTCATTTACCGACAAACGGTAACGAAGTAGCACTTGATCACCCTGTTGCAACCAGTCTGGCTGTTGCTGATTAAACGCCATTGCCGTCACCTGTTCACCGTTGCCACTATCAACCGTCAATCGTAAATGATCCTGTTGTTGACCCACGGTTCTTAGCGCAATGACTGTAAATATGCCATGGAAATTCGGTTCAGGGAAGCCTTGTCCCCAAGGTGCTGCCAGCGGCAATATTTCAGCAAGTTCAATGGCTATTTCCTCAGGCGATAACTCACCATCAGATAATAATGTTTGTTTTAATACGGCAGGGTTAATTGTCTCTTCGATCGCGGTGATGAAATGCTGTTTAAATAAAGCGAGATCTTTCTCTGCCAAGCTTAAACCTGCAGCCATGGCATGGCCACCAAAACGTGTCAGCATGCCTTGCGGCATTTTATTGGCTACTAGTGCTAATACATCACGGATATGTACGCCTGGGATAGAACGTGCCGATCCTTTCACCTCACCTTCATTGCCTGGTGCAAAAGCAATAACGGGGCGATGTCGCCGCTCTTTAATGCGTGATGCTAATAAACCAATAACACCTTGATGCCATTGAGGATCATATAAGCAATAAGCCAAAGGTAGACTATCGCTATCAAAGCTCATTGCATCTAACATAGCCAAAGCCTGTTGCTGCATACCTTGCTCAACTTCACGTCGTTGTTTGTTAATATCATCCAACATAGTGGCAGCATCCGCGGCTTCTGTTAAATCATTGGTGAGCAGTGTTTCGATACCCATGCTCATATCTTCTAAACGACCCGCAGCATTCAATCTTGGTGCTATAGAAAAGCCCATGTCAGGCGCTGACAATGACCGTAGGTCTCGTCCTGACACCTGTATTAATGCATTGATACCTGCACAGGCACGCCCAGCTCGAATTCGAGCCAGCCCCAGCGTGACTAAGGTTCTATTTAATTTATCTAAGGGCACCACATCGGCCACCGTGCCGAGGGCGACGAGGTCTAATAAGGTATTTAACTTTGGTAATTCAATGGATTGCGCTTCAAACCAGCCTTGTAACCGTAATTGTTGGCGTAAGGCGAGTAATAAATAAAAACACACACCCACACCAGCCATATTTTTACTTGGAAACTCATCTCCATGCTGGTTAGGGTTAATGATGGCATCCGCTTGTGGCAATTCATCACCGGGTAAATGATGATCGGTAACTAAGACCTTTATACCTCGCTTATGTGCTGCTGCAACACCTGCAATACTGGCAATACCATTATCGACAGTTAACAATAAGTCAGGTTGCTCCTGTAGCGGAATTTCTGCTAATAACTCTGGCGTGAGTCCATAACCATGAATAAAACGATTAGGCACAATATAGTCAAGATGTTGTGCCCCCATCGCTTGCAGACCTCGAATGGCGACAGCACAACTTGTTGCTCCATCGGTATCAAAATCGGCAACAATCATGATTTTCCATTGTTGCTGCACGGCATCACTGAGTAATTGTGCCGCTTTGTCCATGCCTAACATCAGATCCGGTTTAGGCAAATCGACTAAGTCATAGTTTAAATCAGCTTCAGCTTCAATACCACGAGCGGCCAATATCCGTCGTAAACTACTTGGCCAAGACGCCGGTAATTTCTGCCAACCACTGCTGTCGCGCTGTACTATTTTCTCTGTCATGATTACCAAAATTTCCAGCTGTCTAGAATGCCTAACTGATAACTGCCATGTTCAGGAATTTGTAATGTTATAGAGGCAATTTTAGCGCTACGGCATGCCTGCCAAAGTGGCTTTAACACCGTTTCATCGAAGCTTTGCATTTGTCCTAGCCAGTCAGTATCAAGATTTATGCCTTGTGCCAGCCATAAATGTTGGCCAGCTGATACAGATGCCAAGTCGAATGCACAATCTTCTACAAAGGGTGTTGTCGATTTATTAGCCAACTGTTTCAGTAACATTGATTGCCCCTGCACCTTTTCCCATGGCGACTCTTTAACATCACACTGACCCGCGCCACAAAACCAAATACCGTTAATCGCTAATTGTTTATTTTCAACACGAGTTTGATTAAATTCAGACCCATATAATTGCATTTGCACTTCATTCCATAAACGAATCCAATCTTGTCGGTCATTACCTTTAGGTAGATAGGCGTCAACAGATTTTCCTGATACTTCGTCCAATGCTGAGAAGTTCACCTCGGGAAGTGATTCCATCTGCAATAAAAAATGTCCGTCTGGAGATTGTCGTAATTCACCACCAAAATCAGTAAATAGTGGCTGAATCTCAGTCATAAACGCCTCACTGTCAGCACGGCTTAAGGTAATATCGTCAGTAAATAGTAATAAGCGATCACGATCGGCAACTAAATAACAGGGATCGATACGTAAACATCTTGTATCTCCTGTCTCTAAATGAACAAGAGGTAAATCACTACCCGTCTGAGGTTTTTCACTAAAGTGATTAAATAACAGCCGCGACAGTCCCCTTGTATCTTCTGCAAAACGTGAATGTGACATTATTTTAGCTAAATAAGGCGGAATTATAGTGGCATTTATTTGCTGTTCTATAATAGTTGCCAAGCCTGGCAAGACGATAGTGAGTTCTGCTTTAGCCATGTAATACTTGGCGCACAAAAGGTATTGTTAGACGCCGTTTTTCTACCATCGATGCTTTGTCTAATTGTTGTAATAGTGTCATCAATACCTGCATGTCTCGACTATGATGTCTTAATACATAATTAGCTACTTCACTAGGTAAGTCTAAACCACGAGCTTGCGCTTGAATAATCAATGCTTGCTGTTTTTTATCATCATTTAATGATTCTAATTGATAAATCAATGCGGTTGCCATTCGCGATCTTAAATCAGGCAATGTAAGCGCTATCGTGGCAGGGTTCTGCCTTGCTGCTACTAATAATTTACAGCCGGAATCTTGCAATCGATTAAAACAATGAAACAGTGCCTCTTGCCATTCTCTATGTTCAGCGATCGCTTCTAAATTATCAATACATAATAAATCAAGCTGTTCAACGGACTCTAAAACCTCAGGAGAAGCAGATTGGACAAGCTCTGCTAAGGGCAAATAAAGTGTATTTTGAGCTGACTTTTCAGCCGTTGCCATCAGCAGATGGGATTTACCTGAAGACGCCTCACCCCACAAATAAACAAAAGACACACTCTCAGTCTGACACAGCTCAGTTAATGCGCTTGCTAATTCTGCTTGGGCAAAATAAAAGTTATCGAAACGATAAACTTCGTGCAAGTTTAATTGCAGGGGTAATTGTGTTGCGAGTGATTGCATAGATAATATTTAAGTATAAAGGTGACTATCAAGATAACGCTGGTGAGCATGACGTAATAACACCATAATGACTGCAGCGACAGGTAATGCCAATAATACCCCAGCAAAGGCAAATAATTGGCCGCCGGCTAAAACAGCAAAAATAACAGCTACCGGATGTAAACCAATACGCTCGCCAACAAAACGTGGCGTAAGTACAACAGATTCAACAACTTGAGCTACACCAAACACGAGGATAACCATAATCACTGGCAACCATTCATGAAATTGCAAAAATGCGGCCAAGCCGGCTAGGCCAATACCGACAATTAAACCTAGATAAGGTACAAAGCTAACAATACCTGCAGTCACTCCTAGTAATAGAGATAACTCTAAGCCAATCATGGCAAGGCCAACTGTATAGATAGTCGCTAAAGCTAACATCACCATCAATTGACCACGAATGAAAGCTGCTAACATTTCATCACATTCTAATGATAGTGCGATGAATTTATCGGCATGACGTCGAGGTAATAACTCTCTAAATCGACCAACCAGGATATCCCAGTCACGCAGCAAATAAAATGTTACAACAGGCACTAAAATCAAGTTCATTAACCACTGTAAAATGGCCATGCCAGAACGGGACATATAACTGAACACACCACCGGCAACTTGACCCACTTCAGCCCAATAACTGGTTAAGGCCTGTTTAAGGGTACTCATATCAATCATATCAGTCGGTAGCCCCATTGAACTTAACCAAGGTGTAATATTGCTTTGCAGCAATGTCAGATATTCAGGTAAACGTTGAAACAACGCACCTATTTGAGCGGTAAGCAATGGCAATAAAACTAATAACAGTATGAGACCAACGACGAATAAAACGGCAAATACCAGTGAAACTGACACTGTTCGTGATAGTTTTTTTGCCTCGAGTTTATCAACAATAGGATCCGCTAGATAAGCAAGCATTGCTGAAATGAAAAAGGGCATTAACACAGGGGATAGTAAATAAAACAGCCAGCCAAAAAGAGCGACCGCAATAATTAAAAATAGTTTATTAATATCAGACATTTCCCATCCTTAAGATTACAAGCATCAGTACCGCTACACCAGTTTATAGAGATAAACGGTAGCTTTTCACATTAGTTGCGCTATATAAAGACTGCTCGATAAGTACACGTTCGATAGCAAGTGTCCGGTCAAATACCGCAATCTCGCCATTAAAAGACAAATTAACGGTGAGTGTTTCATCTTGTAGCTTTGTTAATTGCAGAGACGATACATTTTGTAAATTCTTTAAGTATGTTTCTATTCGCATATAGTCAGCATAGTTTTTTACATCTGAAATTTGCAGTGACAGGATAGTGTCAAACTGGCTTGTTTCAACTTGAGAAAAACGTCTTGCTAAGCGATCGGTTAATTCATCAATGCCTGCTTGCATCGTTATAGTGGTATCCCCACGTGATGACCACTGCTCAGATTGACCATTAATGCGCGCATGCCAATTTGCACGGTGTAAACCAGTATCTGAAACCTGTGCAGTTACCAATAAGATAACGGGAGCACCATAACGTTGCGATGCAGCCTCAACTGTCTCTGCAAATCCTGCTGATAAGTCAGTATAAGTTACCTTACTTTGGTCTTGTAAATCCATCACCGGAAAGAGTATCGGTAAGCCACGCATTTTAGCAGCGTACTGCAAGGCTTGAACCATCGGCAGTTCGCTGTCATCAGCAGACAAAATACGACGTTTCTCACCTTCATCAAGCGCTAGCCAAATAATAACTTCTGGGCGATTATGTCCCCAGATAGGCAGGCCAAGATTGCTTAAAGCAGAATTTAGTTTCACTTTATTAAATGACAACACAGCTTCTAAACGATCGGGTTGAGTCATATCGTCATTAATCATATTTATGCGCTGATATTGATATTGCTGAACCAGCGTATCTGTTTGCGCTAACAGAGGACTGATATCAACCGTATCAAGTTTAGCGCGGTCACCCACTACCTTTAATATGACTTGTTGCAACGCCTCAGGCGCGACATTCTGGCGCTCCTGTTCACTCTGCGAAGACACAGGGATTTGCGATTGATACAAATTAGCCACATCAGCAGCAAAGCTCTGACCAACTAAAAGCGAAATTAGAACAAAAAATAATCTATACATTGTGGTATTCTATCACGCTGTTTTTAATGGCGTGAATGCCATTTTCACCCTAAGTAATAATTTATGGTTTTATTACTGGATTAGGGCTCTAACTTCAGGAATAAAACTATGACCGACACGATCGACACCAATGCTTCTTCACTTAGTTACCGCGATGCCGGTGTAGATATTGAAGCAGGTAATGCCTTAGTTGATCGCATCAAACCCTTAGCAGCTAAAACGCGCCGTCCAGGTGTGATGGCCGGCCTAGGTGGTTTTGGTAGCATGTTCGAACTGCCTTTAGACCGTTATAAACACCCTGTACTGGTTTCTGGTACTGACGGTGTTGGTACTAAATTACGTCTTGCCATTGAGTCAGGCATCCACAATACAATCGGTATCGATCTGGTTGCGATGTGTGTCAATGACATCATCGTGCTTGGCGCAGAACCACTATTCTTCTTAGATTATTATGCAACCAGCAAACTTGATATTGATGTTGCAACATCAGTTGTTTCAGGTATTGCTGATGGCTGTCTTTTATCTGGTGCGGCACTTGTTGGCGGCGAAACCGCTGAAATGCCAAGCATGTATGAAGATGGCGATTATGATTTAGCTGGCTTTTGTGTTGGTGTAGTTGAAAAAGAAAATGCCATTGATGGTAGTCAAGTACAAGCTGGCGATGTTCTGATTGGTCTTGCTTCTTCTGGCCCTCATTCAAATGGTTATTCACTTATTCGCAAAATTCTTGAACGTAGTGACGATGACTTAACAACACCTTTTGGTGACAGCACATTAGGTGAGCATCTACTTGCACCTACAACAATCTATGTTAAATCGTTATTAGAATTACATAAGAAAATTAATATTCATGCTTTATCGCATATTACCGGTGGTGGTCTACTGGAAAACATCCCACGTGTTTTACCAGACAATGTAACGGCTGTAATTGATGCTAAAAGCTGGACACGCCCTGCTATCTTCGATTGGTTACAAGCTCAAGGTAATGTGATTGATGAAGAAATGTACCGTACCTTCAATAATGGTATTGGCATGGTGGTGTGTGTTGCCCAACAAGATGCCCAACAGACATTAGACTTGCTTGCCGAATTAGGTGAGTCTGCTTATCAAATTGGTCAAATTGACACATCAGACCAAGTAACACCTGATGTATTAATTCGTAGCTAATGAGTGATTCAGTGACAATACCTTCTATCGTGATCCTAATATCGGGTCGTGGCAGCAATATGATCTCTATTGTGGATGCGATTCAAGCGGGTGATTTGCCGGTTAAAGTTGCTGCTGTGATTAGTAATCGCCCCGATGCAGCGGGTTTGAATTTTGCCCAACAAGCTAATATCCCAACCGCTGTCATCAATCATAAAGACTTTGCTTCACGTGAAGATTTTGATATAGCTTTAGCAACTGAGATCGACAAATACGCTCCTAAGCTAGTTGTTTTAGCTGGGTTTATGCGTATTTTAACGACGGGATTTGTTGAGCATTTTACCGGTAAACTGGTTAATATTCACCCCGCTTTATTACCAAAGTTTAAAGGTCTTAATACCCATCAGCGTGCGATTGATGCGGGTGAAACTGAGCATGGTGCTAGTGTTCATATCGTCACACCTGAACTTGATGATGGCCCTGTTGTGATGCAAGCACGCGTAGCTGTGTTGCCTGATGACACTGAAGAAACGCTGGCTGCTCGTGTGCTGGAACAAGAACATAAGCTCTATCCAGCAGCCATTAATCTGTTATTGAATAAACCTATCCGCTAGCTTAATACGATGAATCGATTAGTCAGTACACTGTTATTACTATTCGTTCCCTTATTGATTTCAGCGCAAGAAATTCCTGACTTTTCTGCCAATTATTCTATTCATATGAATGGCTTTCAAGCCGGTGAATTAAAACGGTCGCTAAGCACCAATGTTGATGGTAGCCGCACCTTCAAATCTGTCAGCCAAGCAAAAGGTGTATTTGCTTTTTTTAAACCTGATCTTATTGAAGAAATGACGGTTTGGACCTATCACTTAAAAGGCATTCGTCCAACGTCTTATCTATACCAACGCACTGGCGGTAAAAAAGAAAAATTCCTCAAGCTCAATTTTGATTGGCACAATAATACAGTTCATATTGATGACCACAAACACCCCTGGACGCTTGCAATAGAAACTAATACATTAGATAAATTAGTTTACCAACTCAATTTAATGGCCGATCTCGCTGACAATAAAACACAATTTAGCTATCGTATTGCCGATGGGGGAAAATTAAAAACCTATAAAATTGATATTCTTAGTGAAGAAACCATCACCACACCACTGGGCACAATAAAAGCAATAAAACTCATTCGTCACCGGGATAAAACTAAAGGTCGACAAACGATTCTATGGTGTGCACCCGCACTTAATTACCTGCCTATTATGCTGGAACACACCGAAAAAGATGGATCAATATTTACCGCCACCCTGCGTCGTCTAAAAGGCATCGATAGTAGTGGTGCTTTTGAAAAAATGGACCTTAATCAGCCCCCTCTTGCTACACACTAATTCTATGACCAAAAAACAATTCACTATTCTTAATGAAACGATGCAATACAGTGGTTTTTTCAGTTTAAAAACCGTCGAAGTAAAACATACTTTATATAAGGGTGGTTGGAGTCAGCCACTGACGCGAGAGATTTTTCATCGCGGTAATTGTGTTGCCGTATTGCTCTATGATCCACGTCGTGATGAAGTTGTTATTATTGAACAGTTTCGTGTTGGTGCATTGCAAATGCCTGATCAAGCTTGGTTATTAGAAATTGTCGCAGGCGCCATTGAAGCGGGAGAAACCGCTGAGGAAGTGGCCTATCGAGAATCAGTTGAAGAAGCCGGTTGCGAGATACAAGAACTAATCAAAATCAATGAGTTTTTCACCTCACCCGGTGGCACTTCAGAACTACTCAGCCTATTTTATGGCAAAGTTGATAGCACTGATGTCGGTGGCTTCCATGGCTTAGCTGAAGAAGACGAAGATATCCTAGTCAGCACGATGAAATTTGATCAGGTTTACCAATTATTACTGGATGGTAAAATCATCTCGGCAATCCCTATTATCGCCATACAGTGGTTATTTATTAACCGAGAGCGTTTACGTCAACAATAAATACTAACGGCGTCTTTTTTTCGCCGGTTTTGCTTTTGCCGCCGGACGCACATGCTGAGTTTGAAAGCGTTTGCCTTTTTTAGCTGGTGTATTACTTGGTCGATTCTTAGCACCACGTCGCTGACCTTCGCCTTGACCACCCGTTCCAGCAGGTTGCCATGTAGGCACAAGGTGTTTTTTACCATTACCAATTAAGTCTGCTCGCCCCATTTTTTGTAATGCATCACGTAACATCGGCCAGTTTTCAGGATCGTGATAACGTAAAAATGCCTTATGTAAACGTCTAACCTTAATGCCTTTAGGTACCGTTATATCACCACCTTTACGTTTTACTTTGCTTAAGGTGTTTTTGCCTGAATGATACATCGCAGCAGCGGCTGACATAGGTGATGGTAAATAAGCTTGCACTTGATCAGCTCTAAAACCATTACGTTTTAACCAGATCGCCAGATTCATCATGTCTTTATCGCTTGTACCGGGATGAGCCGCAATAAAATAGGGGATCAAATACTGTTCTTTACCGGCCATTTTTGAGTATTTATCAAACATGGTTTTAAAAGCATCATACGTTCCAATACCTGGTTTCATCATATGCTCAAGTGGGCCATCTTCGGTATGTTCGGGGGCAATCTTCAAATAACCACCGACATGATGAGTCACTAACTCTTTCACATATTCTGGAGATAAAACCGCCAAGTCATAACGCAAACCAGAGGCAATTAAGACCTTCTTGATGCCCGGCAATGCTCGAGCTCGTTTATACAGATTGATCAGTGGCGTATGGTCAGTACCCAAGTTTTTACAAATACTTGGGAACACACAGGATAGACGACGGCAACTTGCTTCAATCTCTTTAGTCTTGCAAGCAAGTCGATACATATTGGCAGTTGGACCACCTAAATCAGAAATAACACCCGTAAAGCCTGGTGTTGTATCCCTAATCGCTTCCACTTCTTTAATAATCGAATCTTCGCTACGGCTTTGGATAATTCGACCTTCATGCTCGGTAATCGAGCAGAAAGTACAACCACCAAAACAACCACGCATAATATTCACTGAGAAACGTATCATTTCATAAGCAGGGATATTTTTATCACCATAGCTTTTATGCGGGACACGAGAATATGGCAGATCAAACACGCCATCCATTTCTTCAGTTGTTAATGGAATCGGTGGCGGGTTTAACCACACATCACGCTCACCATGCTGCTGAACTAAAGCAAAGGCATTACCTGGATTGGTTTCTAAATGCAAAATACGTGAGGTATGAGCATATAAAACCTTGTCTTCTCTAACCGATTGATACGCTGGTAGGCGTACTACGGTATGGGCTTTATCTTGTACTTCAGCACGTTTAAAATGAATAACTTTTGCCCCATCATCACGCGGCTTGTCTTGTTTTGCCTGTTCACTATCCGAATCACATGAGGCTGCTGTTTTCATTTGATAGGGATCTATTGGTGCATTTAACTTACCTGGTACATCGACACTGCTTGAATCTTTTTCCCACCAACCATCACGTTGACCATGTTTTAAAATAACCGCCGTACCACGAATATCCGTAATGTCTTTAATATCTTCATTACGCGCTAAACGATTGGCAATCTCAACTACCTGACGCTCACCGTTACCAAAGACTAAGATATCGGCTTTTGCATCCATAATGACTGAGCGGCGTACTTTTTCTGACCAATAATCAAAATGGGCAATACGGCGTAGACTTGCTTCAATACCACCAATGATAATAGGTACACCTTTATAGGCTTCGCGACAGCGCTGGCTATAAGGTACAACACAACGATCTGGGCGTTTGCCACCTTCACCAGCAGCCGTATAAGCATCATTGCTACGAATACGACGATCAGAGGTATAACGGTTAACCATTGAATCCATATTGCCGCCAGTGACGCCAAAAAAGAGGTTGGGTTGTCCTAACTGTTTAAAATCGTCTGCACTTAACCAATCTGGTTGCGAAATAATACCGACACGGTAACCTTGTGATTCTAATAAGCGGCCAATCAGCGCCATACCAAAACTAGGGTGATCAACATAAGCGTCACCGGTGACAAGAATAATGTCACATGAATCCCAGCCGAGTTCATCCATCTCTTCACGAGACATCGGTAATTGTGGTGCAACACCAAAACGATGAGCCCAAAACTTGCGATAGGAAAAAAGATCAACAGCGGATTGCATAAAGCCTCGAAACGACAAATAAAGTAAATTCAATCACCATTCTAACAAATAACCGATTAAAACACTCAGGTATCAATCAATTATATTAATTGATGTGCCTACACCGATATATCGACTTAGCTCTTCGATCTCATGATTACGCATAGCAATACAGCCTTGCGTCCAATCGGCAATTTGATGGATTTCTAATTTATCTTGTGTTTCCAAGCCGATACCATGTAAACCAATTGCGCCACCTAAGGCGGTATTTTGCGGTGGCATGCGACCTGAATTATGTGCATCGAGAATATTTCGATATTGCTGCCGGCTAATAGTGTGATTTTTTAATGCCCGAGTGGCATCTGCCATATTGGGATAGTTGAGCTGTATAAAATAATGAAAACGCCCACTGTCTCTCATTTTACTTATTAGGTATTCGCCTTTTGGTGTGGTGTGATCACCTTCGCGGCGTTTTGCCTTTTTGCCACCACTACCAAACGCTACTTTAAATGTACGCAAGGTAATGCCCGCTTTTTTCACCACTAACTGATGTTGAGAGCGTAATACGACTAACTCAATATTTTCATTTTCACTTGCGGTCACCGTCGTTAATACAGATGTACACAGCAAAAAGAAAATTAGTCCTGAAATAGTGTTCATTTTATTTTTAGCATTTTTAAATAATCTCTAATCCACATGATAAACCACACCCAGTATGAAAATGCTTCGCCTTAGTCATTCTCACTATTAGGAAAAGAGTCGATTTATTATCGACCTATTCTGCCTCGTTAAATTATGTAGTGATTTAGGCAGGTTGATATTAAATTCTAACTCCTGCAGCTCAACATGGGTTTTTAATTTTTTTAATGCTGCCGTCGTCACGGTTTTCATCATGGCTAAACCAATCACATTACCTTTATCTTTCACCGGCAATATCATCGAGCGGCCAGAAAAACTCTGATTAATCCTAGCCATGGATTGATTAAATAAAGGGCGGTCGCTACCCCATAGATTAATGCTCATCACACCAACAGAGGTAAGGATACCGGCACAGGCATCAAAAAAGGCCTGCACACCAACACTTGCCGCCATGCCCACATGATCATAGGCATCAACAAGCAATAAATCGTAATTAGCATCGGCTTGATAATAGCGTTCTTGCACAAATAAATAACCATCACCGACATGAATATTCAAGCGTGGATCATCTTTGGGCACATGAAAATACGTATGGGCTACATCAACCACGTCCTGACGATATTCAATCACATCGATATGACATTGAGGAAAATGATGTAATAAAAATTTAACTAATGATCCGCCCCCCAAACCTACCACTAACACACGTTCAGGTTTGTCATTTATTAACAGACAAGCCATCATCGCTTCGGTATAACTCAACTCCAATGTATGTGGTGTTGTTAATGACATGCTACTTTGGCGTGGAAAGGTGCCAAAATGTAATGAGCGGGTATCACCGAGATCAACCACCTCAATCACACCATCATCTGACTGTGATTGATGTACGACCAAACCATCGTAATAAAGACGCATGATTAATTATCAGCCTGTTCAACAAATTGTTTACGTAACCAGCCGCTGACAGTGGCTATTAATGTCGCCCTTAAACCTGAAAACACATGATCCGCACCTTCGACGCGACGGACTTGATAACGGGTATTATTAATTCGCTTCATTAATGTTTTTCTGTGTTCCACGGCTTCTGGCACCACATCCAAATCATTAGCTCCATAAATATCTAAGATTGGAAAATTAAATTCATTAAACACATCATTTTTAGGATGTGCCGTTGCTCCTACCAATAATAATGCTGAAATAGGCGTTTTAATTGTATCTAATAATTCAATGGCCATATCCCCACCGGCACCATGACCAATAAAGACAATGCGGTTTATATTTTTTGCTTGTAAGAAAGCCAATGCTGCTTGAATACGATCTTGATTCGACACTGGCGGCAGTTCGGTCGTTGTTGCATCTGCCACAGGTTCTTCAAGTGTTTCATCTGCTAGCTCATCTAACTCATCTATTTCAGCCGCAGATTCATCTTTAATTGATAATAAAATATTGGCTTCAAATGGATAATCAAAATCTAGGATAAGTGTTGACCAACCGTATTGCGGTAAAGCATGTCTAAGCGGTGTTATTACGCCATAGGCTTCAAATTGTTCACCTTTGTCGTGCAGTAGTACAACTGCTCCATGTCTTTGGCCAAGCGTTTCCTCTAGATACGCTGCATTTATTTCTTGCCCTACAACCGTGAGTGGTTGATAGCCCTTAACATCACTCGTTTGACGTAACATTCTATGACTGCTTTGTTCGAGTTCCACTTCTTCAAACTCAGGCACACTGTCTCCATCTGCTGCTAAAACAGAAAATGGGTACAAAGCAATAACAAGTAGACTTAGCCAAACAGTTTTAAATTGCTTCAACAAACACTCCTTTATCATTTAATTCTAAAACTATGCCTAGTATAATCAGCTACTGAAATTTACAAAAGCTGAAAAAAAGCATCACATGCGGTAAAGTATCGTGTTTTGACTCCGAACGATCCTCATTAACCAATAAAAGAGAAATACAATGGCTGAATTTAAAATTGCTCCATCTATCCTTTCTGCTGACTTTGCACGTCTAGGCGAAGAAGTTGATAACGTATTAGCATCAGGTGCTGACATCGTTCATTTCGATGTTATGGATAACCATTACGTTCCTAACTTAACAATTGGTCCACTAGTCTGTGATGCATTACGTAAACATGGCGTAACACATGAAATTGATGTGCATCTAATGGTTAAGCCTGTTGACCGCATTATTCCTGATTTTGCTAAAGCTGGCGCAACTTTCATTACTTTTCACCCAGAAGCATCGGAACATATTGACCGTACTTTGCAATTAATTAAAGGTGAAGGCTGTAAAGCAGGTTTGGTTTTCAACCCAGCAACACCCCTTTCTTTAGCTGCGCATGTTCTTGATAAAGTAGATCGTATTTTATTAATGTCAGTGAATCCTGGTTTTGGTGGTCAATCATTTATCCCGCATACATTAGAAAAACTACGTGAAGCGCGCAAAATGATCGATGAAAGCGGTTACGACATTGATCTTGAAATTGATGGTGGCGTTAAAGTAGATAACATCCGTGAAATTGCTGAAGCGGGTGCGCGTACTTTTGTTGCAGGTTCTGCATTATTCGGTGCTAAAAATGATAATGATCCACACCACTACGAAACAGTTGTTGCTGCTATGCGTGCAGAGTTAGCAAAAGCTAAGGTTTAAGTCAGAACCATGACGTCTTTAAAAAAACCAGAAATGGTATTGATTGATCTTGATGGCACGCTAGTAGATAGCGTGCCTGATCTCGCTTGGTGTGTAGATGAAACCATGAAAGCATTAGACATGCCTGTTCGTGGTGAAGCTAAGGTTAGAAATTGGGTTGGTAATGGTGTGCCACGTTTAATACAACGTTCACTTATTGATCAACTTGATGGCGAACCTAGCGATGCAGACTATGCTAAGGCAGCTCCTATTTTTATGGATCTTTATGCTGATAATGCAAGTAAACGTAGTCAGTTATACCCTGCTGTCATTGAAGGTTTGCAGTGGTTAAAAGATCAAGGTATTCGCATTGGCTGTGTCACTAATAAAGATGAACAATTTACGCTAACTATTTTAAAAGACTTAGGTTTGTTCGACTTTTTTGAAATAGTCATTAGTGGCGATACATTACCGTTTAAGAAACCGCATCCAGCACCTTTATTACATGGTGCAGAATTCTTTAATGTTAAACCTGAAAATGCCATGATGATTGGTGATTCGATTAGTGATGTTAAAGCCTCCCGTGCAGCTGGATTCTCTATTGTTTGCATGAGTTATGGTTATAACCATGGTGTTGATATTCGAACTGCTAACCCAGATGTTGTTATTGATACTTTTGCTGAGCTTAAAGACGTAATTGCTGGAGATGCGCCTTAAACCATGAACCAAGCTGAATTTGACCAATTAGCCGATCAAGGCTATAACCGCATCCCTCTTGCCCGTGAAGTATTGGCAGACTTAGATACGCCTTTAAGCACCTATCTAAAGTTGGCTGATGCCCCCTACTCATATCTTTTAGAGTCAGTGCATGGCGGTGAAAAATGGGGCCGTTATTCTATTATCGGCCTACCTTGTGAAACGATTGTTCGAATTACAGGTCAAGACATCGAAGTTAAACACAATGGTGATGTTGTAGAAACTGCAAAATCAACTGACCCATTATCGTGGATTGAAACCTTCCAACAGCAATATAAAGTACCTGACTTAGATAATCTGCCTCGCTTTAATGGCGGATTAGTGGGTTACTTTGGCTATGATACCGTTCGTTATGTTGAACCTCGTTTAGGTGACAGTCCGAATCCTGATCCACTCGGCTGCCCTGATATTTTATTAATGGTGTCAAATGACTTAATTGTCTTTGATAACCTAAGCGGGCGTTTATTTTTAATTGTTCATGCTGATCCAAGTACTGAAAATGCCTATCAAAATGCTCAAAAAAACCTTGATAAGCTGACAACACAGTTAAGAACAGCGACACCTAAATACAGTTCTTCTAATACCGGTAAACAGGTCAATGAAGAAGACTTTATTTCTGGTTTCACCCATGATGGTTTTATTGATGCGGTAGAAAAAGCAAAACAATATATTACTGATGGCGACATAATGCAGGTCGTATTGTCACAACGTTTATCTATTCCATTCTCAGCACAAGCAATGGATTTATATCGTGCCTTACGTACCTTAAACCCCTCACCGTATATGTATTACCTCAATTTGGAAGATTTCCATATTGTCGGTTCATCACCTGAAATTCTAGTACGAATGGAAGACGATGAAGTCACCGTGCGCCCAATTGCAGGAACGCGACCGCGTGGTAAAACAGCTGAAGAAGATTTAGCCTTAGAACAAGAACTATTAGCTGATCCTAAAGAATTAGCCGAACACCTTATGTTGATTGACCTAGGTCGAAATGATGCTGGCCGTGTCAGTCAAATAGGCACAGTGAAGTTAACTGCAAAAATGATTGTTGAACGTTATTCACATGTGATGCATATTGTGTCCAATGTGACCGGACAAGTTGTGCCTGATATGACCTGCATTGATGCGCTGCGTGCCACCTTCCCTGCTGGTACAGTCAGTGGTGCTGCAAAAGTACGCGCGATGGAAATTATTGATGAATTAGAACCAGTGAAACGCGGTGTTTATGCGGGTGCTGTTGGCTATTTATCGTGGTCTGGCAATATGGATACAGCGATTGCTATCCGTACCGCGGTTATCAAAGATAATACCCTTAATATTCAAGCAGGTGCGGGCATAGTCTATGACTCTGTGCCAGAAATGGAATGGCAAGAAACAATGAATAAAGCACGTGCTATTTTCCGTGCAGTGGCGATGGCAGAAGCAGGTTTAGATGTGGGCGAACATAGTCACAAATAAAGGCTCAATTTAACTCGCAATTACATTACGTAGTTGAGCGAGATCAAACTGACCTAGGGTAATCTTACGGATGCCGTCTTGGGTCAGTGAGCGCATTCCATTAATAACCGCATATTGCTTAATTTCAGTGGCCGTCGCTTGCCGATAAATCAATTGAACTAATTCATCTGATGACACTAATAGTTCATGAATACTGGTTCGGCCTCGATAGCCGGTATTTGAGCATACCTCACAGCCAATAGGCTCATAAAAAGTAAAGCTAGCAGGATCTCCTAAATCACTCGCTTGCTCCTCACCATACATCCTAAGTAAAGTTGTCACTTCATCTTTTTTGGCCGGACGTTGTTTTTTACAATCACTGCATAATGTCCGCACTAAACGTTGTGCTAACACGCCTAAAAAGGCATCAGAAAAACTAATCGGATCAATACCCAAATCTAATAGCCTGGTGATCGTTTCTGGTGCCGAATTGGTATGTAATGTGGACATAACTAAATGCCCTGTTAATGAGGCTTCAACCGCAGCATGCGCTGTTTCTCTATCACGCATTTCACCAATTAATATAATGTCAGGATCAGCACGTAAAAATGATCGTAAAGCAGCGGTAAAATCAAAACCTATTTTAGAATTCACTTGAACCTGCTGCAGGCCTTTTTGAGTTATTTCTACAGGATCTTCAGCCGTCCATATTTTTTTCTCAGGCGTGTTTAACTCACTTAAAATGGCATGTAATGTCGTTGTTTTACCCGAGCCCGTCGGGCCAACCACTAAAAATATGCCATGGGGATGAGTCAGAATTGATCTAATGCCCTGTTCATTAAGCGGTGCCAAATTTAATTTATTAAACGGTAGTGGCTCTCCTGATGCTAATAAACGCATCACCACTCCTTCACCATGGACAACAGGAATAGTGGCCACACGTACTTCTTGTTGTTGACCATGTAATCGCAAAGCAAACTTACCATCTTGTGGCATTCGTCGTTCGGCAATATCAAGCCGTGACATAATCTTAATACGCGACACAACGGCATTGGCATAGTTAGCTGGGATCTCTAATACTTCTTGGCAAACACCATCGACACGCATACGTACCTGCATTGGCGATTTTCCTTTGCTCGGTTCGATATGGATATCAGAAGCACTTAAACGTTGTGCATCAACCAGAATACGATTCACTAAACGTACAATGGTGGAATCATTTTCCTGCACATCATCATCTTCTTCCTGCTCTGGTGACTCCGCATCTGTATCTAACTCATCTAATAAACTTGATAAATCATCATTGCTATCAGAAGCAGCTGTATACCCTAAATATTGAATAATATCGTCAATAAATCCGACATGAAGTGTGCAGTCCTCTTGACCAATTATATTTTGGATATCAACACGTCGAGTAACATCTTTCGGATCATCTATTAAAACCACTGTATTATTATTTTTATCGGTCAAAATAACAAAGCGACTTTTCTTAAAATAACTTCTATTTAATTTTTCAACCAGGGGATGTAACCAATATTTTTCAGGTTGATAGGCTAAAAAAGGCACGTGGTAAAATTGCTCTAGTGACTTGCCTACTTCGCTTTTGCGTAATTTTGTATTGCGAAAAATCAATGCACTGAGCTCTGACACTGATTGACTTTTTGTCGACAGTTCGCTCAGTTTTTCTGCATCAAGTAACTTTTGATCAACAAGGTGTTGGAATGGGCTATCCGTCACTTTTTTAATATAGGCAAACTTGTCACCAAGAAAATCTGCTAATTCAACAGCACAGCTAAAATCTTGTTGATTAAATGCCTGCTCATCTGCTTTATTAATAAGCTGTAAAACACCTAATAAAGTGCCATTTTTTTCTATTGGGACAACTATCATCGAACGTGACCGAAAGCCTGTTTTTTTATCAAAACTATCGTCAAAAACTAAACCCGGGTTTATCTTACTCAGTGCTGGTTTATCATAAACATCATTAATGTGAACAGCTTGCTGGGTAATTCCGACAAAACCGGCAATCGAAGACATGCCAAGCTTGACTTTAATTTCTGCTATTTCACTGCCAGATTTATGAATAGAAACTAGTGCTTTATCTTCAATATCATATTGGTAAACCGTGACGCGCTCGGCAGAAAAAAGATGGAACATATCCGGCTCTATTTGCTCTAATGTTTTCTGAAAATCATTAGTTTTATGCAGAAGCTTTAATATTCTAGTTAAATATTTGGCTTGGCCTTGCTGAGAGATACTTGCACTCATTTCATTATTCTCTATGATATGCCTTATAAAGGGACACTATCTATCAGTAGGAGTAATAATGCAAGTACGTGTATTAGGCTGTAGCGGCGGTATAGGAAAGGATTTATCTACAACCTCATTTTTAATAAATGAAGATTTATTACTAGATGCGGGTACAGGTGTGGGTGATTTATCACTTGAGCAAATGTTATCTATTCGCTATGCCTTAGTCACTCATGCCCACCTTGATCATGTCTGTGGCATAGCCTTGATGCTGGCCAGTATCTATGATGATATGCCTCCAACCATTACCTTATATGCTCCTCCTCCCGTACTAATGGTGCTTAAAATAAGCTTATTCAATTGGCAGTTATGGCCTGACTTCACTGAATTACCGAGTGAAGAAGAACCTCTTTTACAACTCCATGCTCTAGACGATCAAAAAATCAACACCCTTGCAAATAATTTGTCGGTAAAACCGGTCATATTAAGCCATTCAGTGGAAAGCTTTGCTTATATTATAAATGATGGCCAAACTACACTTTGTTTTTGTGGCGATACAGGTCCAACAGAAAAGTTATGGCAGGAGATTAATAATATGGGAGGTGTTGATCATATTATTATTGAAGCATCTTACCCAAATGAAAATGAACTATTAGCCTTACAGTCTGGCCATTACACAGCAAAATTACTTGCTCAAGATTTACATCAATTAGAAAAAAAACCAAAGGTCCATATTCATCATATGAAACCCGGTTGCGAAGAAATTGTCATGCAACAATGCAAACAAGCATTAAGTGACTTTGATTTAAATATCGTTGTTAAAGGTCAAGTTTTAACATTAAACTAAAAAAATGAGCTATACAAACGAGGAAGTCGCAAATGAGTAATAAAAATATTGAACAACATTTAGCTAAACTTATTGAAGTAGGTATCGCTTTATCCAATGAAAAAGATAAACATCTTTTACTTGAATATATTTTGCTCAGTGCAAAGGAAATTGCCAATGCTGATGGAGGAACACTCTATACCCTCAAAGGCGATAAATTCTTACAAATGGACATTATTCACAATGATTCGCTTGGCATATCGATGGGAGGTAGTAGCAACACAGCCCCTACGTTTAAACCACTGCCCCTCTATCTAGAAAATGGCGAACCCAATTACGCTAATGTTGTCACCTGTGCCCTTCATGATGACATTGTTATTGATATTAGAGATCGACATAAAGATAAACATTTTGATTTTTCTGGCGCTCAAGCGTTTGATGAAAGCACTGGCTACCAATCTGTATCATTCTTAACCATTCCAATGAAAGATCATAATGGTCAGATGATTGGTGCACTACAACTGATTAATGCACTTGATACACAGGGTAAAACCATTGCCTTTAGTAAACAGAATGCACTTTTAGTCAAAGCACTGGCATCACAAGCTGCTATTTCACTGACCAACCAAAACTTAATTACTGAACTAGAATTATTATTTGAATCATTTATTGAAATGCTCGCCGGTGCCATTGATCAAAAGTCACCGTATACCGGCGGACATTGTCGCCGCGTACCAGAGCTGACAATCATGCTCACTGAAGCCCTCCACAGTTCACAAAATGGACCTTTAAAAGATTTTGTTATGGATGAGGCTGTTCGCTACGAAACTAAAATAGCAGCATGGTTGCATGACTGTGGCAAGATCACCACGCCAGAATATGTGGTCGATAAAGCCACCAAACTTGAAACAATCCACGATCGTATCCATGAAGTAAATGCACGTTTTGAAACCGTTCGACGTGATTATAAAATTAACTTATTAGAACTACAGTTATCTGCTGCTGAGAATGATCAACCATTAGAAAGTACCGTTATAGATCAATACCAAAATGACCTTGAACAAATAACATCAGACCAAGCATTTATTATTCAGCATAATACAGGTGGTGAATTCATGGATGAAGATGATCAAGCCCGTGTTACAACCATTGCGGAACGCTATCAAATTATCGACCATTTAGGGGTAAGTGCTAATCTTTTATCTGATGATGAAGTAATAAATATGCAAATTTCACGGGGCACTTTGACTGCTGAAGAACGCCAAATAATCAATAAACACATTAATGTGACGATTCATATGTTAACCAGTCTTAAACTCCCTGCACACATGAAAAATGTGCCTGAAATTGCAGGTGGTCATCATGAAAGAATGGATGGTAAAGGCTATCCTAATGGCTTAACAAGAAATCAAATGTCAGTGCAAGCAAGAGCAATGGGAATAGCTGATATTTATGAAGCACTAACAGCCGCTGATCGTCCTTACAAAAAGGCAAAAACAATTTCAGAGTCCCTCTCCATAATGAAACGAATGAAAGATACTGGCCATATTGATCCCGATATTTTTGATGTCTTCATCAAAGAGGGTATTTATTTAGACTATGCTCATAAGTTTCTAAAAGACTATCAAATAGACAATGTTGATACAGCTGAATTACTTACTTAATTCATCTGTAATGGTATGAGACATTTAACCCTCCTCAACCGCAGTGTCTTGTGCCTATTGGTGACACTTTTTTTCTTATTACATGTAGTAGGAAAAATAGAGATCCCACTCTTAGATAAAATTGAACATAGTGTTTATGATCTACGTTTACAACTCACCATGCCGAATACACTTGATCCACGAATTGTCATTATTGATATTGATGAGATCAGTCTTGCTAATGAAGGTCGCTGGCCTTGGTCGCGTGATAAATTAAGTTATCTTGTTGACATCTTATTTGATTATTATCAAATAAGTGTTTTAGGTTTTGATATTGTTTTTGCCGAGCCGGATACCAGTTCTGGCATCGGACTGCTAGAAAAGCTTGAACAAAATCAACTGAGTAATAATGAACAATTCAAACAAGTTGCACAGCAACTCATACCCGCATTAGATTTCGACCAGCTTTTTGCTGATAGCCTTAAAGACCGTGCTGTTGTACTCAGTTATTACTTTAATAATAAAGAGTCTAATCCTAACAGTAGCTTACCGCTAGCTGCTGATAACACAAGTCATTACCCGCAGCTAAGACTTGTTACTGAAACTGGTTTTGGAGCCAATCTAAACAGCTTACAAAAAGCAGCTATTTATGGCGGTTATTTTAATAATAGTCGTGTCGATAGTGATGGTAGTTATCGCCGCTTACCGTTAATAAGCAATTTCAATGGCAATATTTATGAAACACTCTCGCTTGCCATCTATCGCCGTCTACTTGACCAACCACCTCTTGAGCTGAATTTTGAACAAGGTTATGGTGAAGCTGCTCGCCTTGAATCCATTAATATTGAATCCTTATCCATTCCTGTTGATCAGCATGCAATAGCACTGGTGCCCTATCGCGGCAAACAAGGCAGTTTTAGCTATATATCGGCAAGCGATGTATTAAATGGCAAAGTCGACCCAGAGCAATTAACAAACAAAATCGTTTTATTCGGCACCACGGCTGCAGGACTACTCGACTTACGTACAACACCCGTACAAAAAGTATATCCCGGTGTTGAGGTACACGCCAATATGCTCAGCGGTATGCTCGATGACAACTTTAAATCCAAACCCAGTTATATGTTGGGGGCCGAGTTTTTTGAACTCTTACTTATTGCCCTTATTGTCATCTTTTTATACCCTCGCCTCACCTCTGTTTCTTCACTGATTGTATTTAGTCTATTAATAGCCGCCATGTTCTGGCTGAACATTACACTTTGGCAGCAGCACAATATTGATAACTTTCTTGCTACGCCGCTTATTTTACTTTTCCTCTTATTTTCCATTCAACTTTATTTTGGTTACTTCCTAGAAACCAAAAAGAAAAATCAATTAGGCAAGATATTTGGTCAATACATTCCAGCTGAGTTAGTCGCCGATATGAGTCAATCAGAACATGATTATTCGCTTAAAGGTGAAAGCAAACAAATGACTGTGTTATTTTCTGATGTACGTGGTTTCACCTCTATTTCTGAAGATAGAAATCCTGAAGAACTATGTGAATTAATCAATGAAATTTTGACCCCGATAACTCACGTCATCCATCATCATCAGGGCACCATTGATAAATATATCGGTGATGCGGTAATGGCTTTTTGGGGGGCGCCTCTAGAAGATAATAATCATGCCTATCATGCAGTGACCGCCGCCTTACAGTTTGCACCTGTTTTAGATACTATTAATCATGCATTTCAACAAAAAAAATGGCCACATATTGATATTGGTATTGGCATAAACACCGGCGCCATGAATGTCGGTAATATGGGCTCAGAATTTAGAATGGCCTACACGGTGATGGGCGACGCAGTTAATTTAGGTTCACGATTAGAAGGCCTGACCAAAGAATATGGTGTGCGTATTATCGTCAGCGAATCAACTAAAAAAGCTGCGCCTGAATTTTCATATTTAGAACTGGACCGGGTGCGCGTTAAAGGTAAAGATAAACCTGTCAGCATTTATCAACCACTATGTTTAACAGATGAACTTTCGTCTGCAGACAAACAAATGTTAACCGACTTTGATACTGCACTTGCCTTATACCTGCAACGTCAATGGTCTGAAGCAGAAGCTATTTTGCACACATTAAAACTAACTCATCCTGACAAATTTATATTTACGCTCTATCTAAGCCGAATTGATGAATACAAACAGACACCACCTACTGCTGATTGGGATGGTGTTTTCACTCACTTAACAAAATAAGCTCCTACTTATATAGACCGACAGTCTTTTCATACCCTTATAATTAGTGCTATATTCAACCCTTATTACAACGTTCATCGTCAATGTTTAACAGGTTATTTTATATATGTTGAGGCAGAAAATTAACGCTATCATTTGTTTATTTTCTAGTAGTTTTTTACTACTCAGTTTATCCCTGCTTTCTTTGCCTAGTTATTCTGCACCTCCTGCAATTACCTTCCCTATTCAACATTTCACTGTTGAGGGTGAATTACCAATCCCAAAATCGACTGTAGATGCCTTGCTCGCCAGCTTTGCTGATAAAGAATATGGTCTTGCTGATTTACAAGCAGTGTCTAAACAAGTTGAGTCCCTCATCCGTGATGCAGGTTATTCATTTTATCGTGTCGTACTACCGCCACAATCATTAGCCGATGGTACTGTTCATTTTAATGTCGTCTCATTTGCCTTAGGTGATGTTGATATTAAAGGTAGTCATTATTATGATGAGGTTAATCTTTTTGCCTCTTTACCAGAATTACAGTTTGACCTGTCACCGAACACCAAAACCTTAGCCAAACAAATCAAGGTCGCTAATCACCACATTGGCAAAGAAGTCAGTGTGATTTTTAAACAAAGTGAAGAGGCAGATAAAGTCTCAGCTAAAATAGACGTTATTGAACAAAAGCCGTACAACTTTTCATTATTAGCAAATAACTCAGGTAGTGATGACTCTGGCAATGCGCGTATTACTGCTGCATTCCAACATAGTAATCTCTGGAATAAAGATCATAGTATTAATCTGAGTTACACCACATCACCGAATCACACCAATGAAGTACAGCAATACGGTGTTAGTTACTCCGCCCCGCTCTATCACTTAGGCGGCTGGTTATCCGGCTATTATGCCAAAACAGAAATTGATACCGGACAAATTGCCTTAGGTGATGGTACCGGCTTAGATGTGTCAGGTGCTGGTGAGATGTACGGTTTACACTACCTTCACTTCTTCGATAAACGTGGCAATTATGAACATCAACTAGATGTAGGCATTGATAACCGCTTATTTGATAATGAAGCGGTTTTATCTGATGCTTTTGGCTCTTCTGGTGACATCAGCCCCGATGTTCGTAGCACTCCCCTCACATTAAACTATAAAGGTAATATTGCATTACCCTCCGTCTATATCGGTCATCATATTTCATGGTCGAAGAACATAGGTCTAGGTAGTTTAAATGATGATGCTCACTATGATGAATCTCGCTTTAATGCTAAACAAGATTGGGACTTATTCAGGTATGGCGCATTTATTAATCTTGATAATAACGGCTGGCTTTATCGTGCTAGCTTAAAGGGCCAATATAGTGATGAGCCGCTTATTTCAGGTGAGCAGTTTGGTTTAGGTGGTGCTTATAGTGTTCGCGGTTATGAAGAACGTGAAGTCAGTAGTGATGTCGGTCATTCACTTTCCGTAGAAGCCTTTACACCACAATGGAATAACGCTAAATTATTAGCTTTTTATGATTATGGACTTAGCCGTAGCCATGATGCGCTTGCGGGTGAAAAAGATCGTTGGCATTTGGCTAGTGCTGGTATTGGTTTACGCTGGCAGTGGCAAGCTAATCTACAAGTCAGCATTGATTTAGCTCACACCTTACGTAAAGGTGTAAGCACCTCAGATAATCACAATCATGCTCACGCTAATATTGTGTTGCAGTACTAAGGGTGATGATTATGACTAAAACACCACATCAATCACACAGCTCATTAACGACAGTAATGACACGCTCGGTATTAAGCATTGCCATCATTTCAGCCTTATACAGTCAAACGGCTATAGCTAACCCTAGTGGTGCGCAAATCGTTAATGGCCAAGTCAGCATTGTGCAAGGCCAAGGCATTACCAATATAACCAACTCGCCTGGTGCAATTATTAACTGGCAAGACTTTTCTATTAAGCAAGGTGAAATCACTCGCTTTATCCAACAAAATAGTCAAAGTGCCGTATTAAACCGTGTCATAGGGCAAAACCCTAGTCAGCTACTGGGTAGCCTGATTTCCAATGGCCAAGTGTTTATTATTAACCCCAATGGTGTTTTATTTGGGGCTAACTCTGTTATTGATACCCAAGGTTTATTAACATCTACCTTAAACCTTAGTAATCAAGACTTTTTATCGGGTAACTATCACTTTATTGCCGGTAGCGATGCTGGCAATATTACTAATGAAGGTGTCATCCGTACCGGACAAGATGGCAATATCGTACTTATCGCCCCTGATATTGAAAACAACGGCATCATTCAAACAGACGGTGGCCAGATTGTACTGGCTGCAGGGCAAGAGCTTATTCTCACCAGCCTGGATGATCCTCAAATAAGATTCCAAGTACAAGCACCTGATAATGCGGTACTCAACTTAGGACAAGTACTTACCAATGGTGGTGCAATTGATTTATTTGCTGGCACCATTAGCCATAGTGGTGAA